>Ga0154020_10001251_pt1 | contig 31609 bp, 19 predicted proteins | sample Klosneuvirus_201_FD_109709 | JGI IMG/M metagenome (GOLD analysis project Ga0154020, IMG submission 109709) | Active sludge microbial communities from wastewater, Klosterneuburg, Austria - Klosneuvirus_20160825_MG | ecosystem: Engineered > WWTP > Aerobic digester > Activated sludge | place...
GGCTGTCGCGATACCGTGGATGAAGGAGAAAACGGCTTTCTGCTTCCACCGCGCCGCGCGGACTTGCTCGCCCAAATCATGCTCCGGATTCTCGACCTGTCACCGGCCAAACGGGCAAACATGGGCCGGTACAGCCGGGAAAAAGTCATTCGGGAGTTTTCGGACACGGTGGTGCTACCGCGGTTCCTGGCGTTGATCCGGGATGTTCTGGCGGAAACAGAAGCGCTTCGTATGCCTCAGCCACCGTCGAAACCGTGAAATTCCGTACCCGCTCCATACATTCCGTATCACTCGGCTTCGGATGTTCAGCCTGCAAAAAAGCCAGCCAGCGCGGAATGTCCGCTTTCGATATGCGGCCCTGGCGTACCCGCAAGGTCAGAAGCCCCGGCGTGTCGCCCCAAAAATCGAGAAAAGGGTCCTGTGCCACATACGACAGGTGCAAAACCGGTTTGCCGGCAGCGAGGTAGTCTACTATTTTGCTCGGCAACTGGTACTCCGTGGTGTTGCCGATGTTGACCAATACGTGCATGTGTTGCATGGCGACCTGCACGTCCTCGCGCGAACGGAGACCATGCAACCGGACACCCGGAGCGCGGTTGAGTTTTTCCTGAAATTCGGGAAATACGTCGCCGTAGAAATGGACAGTCAGACGGTCACGCAGTTCCGGGCGCATCGCGTATGTTTTTTCCAGCAAGTCCAAAAACGCATCGGGTGTGCGCGTGGGGGCGTAAAGGGCGCCGAAGAACCCCACCCCCAACCCCTCCCCCGGGGGAGAGGGGGGCACATCCCGCGCTGTTGGTTGATTTCGAGACAGGGTGCTTTGACTTTCTACTACAAAGTTTTCCCTGTTCTCGCGGTCAAGCCCCCCTCTCCTCACGGGGAGGGGTTGGGGGTGGGGTTGCCACACCGGCGGTACCACCTGCAACTTTTCCGCCAACACCCCGAATTGTTCCCGATACGCCCGCGCCGCGCCGGCATTGGTGACTACTGCAGCATCGGCTTTTTCCAAAACCTTCCGCTCGAGCCTGCGGCTGATGCGCCCGTACAGCAGGGCATTGTTCAGCGGTTTGGGCTGAATGGTGAACGGGTCGCCGATATCGGCCAGCCAGCGGATACCGGTTTTTTGCTGTTTGGCGGCCCTGCCGACCAGATGCCCGGTGAACGGAAGCGAAACGGACACTACTGCATCGAACGGCAGGCTATTCAGCAATGCCCGCACCTTGCGTCGTGCAGGGAAGTACCACAAACAGGCGTCGTCCGGGAAATAGATATTTTTCCAAAAGATGCGGTAGAGCCACATCGCTGCACGCCCGGCCCGGCCTGTCTGCTGAATTCCGGCTCCCGTCCGGCCCCGGCCCGTTGTGGTGCCCAGAAGAAAATAGGCGACCTCTTTCAGGGAATCGAATCCTGTGCGGTGGACTTGTACGCCGTTCTGAACGGACTCGTCGGGACAATCCCCCCGGCGGGCACATACGACGTGTACCTCATGGCCATGCGCCGCCCAATGCTCGGCGATGCTCGTCCAGCGGTGTGCCCGGGGATGGATAAACGGGTGGTACCAGGCCGTGACGATCAGGACGCGCAAACAGTTTTGAGTGTTGAGTTTTGAGTTTTGAGTTGGGGTTAGTTTTTTAACACCTCCTCCACATCTTGAATCAGTTTTTGGCCTTCTTCAGAAAACTTGGCAGTCACGGACGGGTCTTTTTTCGACTGCATCAGAAATGAGAAATTATCGGCCAGTACCTCGTCGGGGTGTATGATATAGCCGGTATTGTCTTTGATCTGGCGGAAAAAGTCGGGCAGTTCACGCATGTTCAGGGTGCTGGAGTAGCCGTCCGGTTTGGTGCGTACGCTCCAGGAGCCATGTTCATTTTGTTCAATCTGGTACAGACTGAAATCCACGTAACTGAAAAAAGTGCGTTTGCCGGTCTTGAAGCCGAGGTGTTTGGAAAAGATGATCGGCACGGCGTCAATGGACGTGCCATTGCCCATGTCGAGGGTTATTTTTTGAGCGAAATCCACACCGTCGGGGTTGTACAGCAGGCGGAGTGCGAGGCTGTCGGGCACCTCAAGTTTTTCGAGACCGATATGTTCAAAGCCGATCAGGTGGTAGAGCCGGGTGCGTTGTTGTGGGTTCAGACGCGAAAACACGTGAAACAGTTCGTGATACATGGTGCTTCTGAACGCATCGCGTAGCCCGGATGCAAGGGCATCTGAAGGGATCACAATGGTGTTTTCGCGCGTGTAATACACGGAGTTTCCGTAGTGGTTGCCCTTGGTCTTGATGAGGATCAGCGTGTCCGGAAAGATATTGGGAGCAACCTCCCGGCAGGTATTGAACACCTCTTGCATGACCTCGGCGGCAAAAACCGATTCATCCGGCGTGAACGCGGTCACATCGCGGCGCAAATAGTCTGTAAAAGCGGGCAACAAACTGCTGCGGGTTTGGCCGGCCTCCAGCGGTTTTTTCATCTGGATGGACATTTCGGACGCGGTGACGAGGTCGAAGAACCGGTCGGTGGCATCGTGTACAAGTGTACGGGATGCTTCGGTACTGTCGAGGAGGAGCAATACGTGGTTTTCACCAAGTGTAAGCGAACGGATCGTGATGGGCTTTTGGGCGGTGCAGGAAAGCACGAAGGCTAAGCAGATAGTGGTGAGGGCAGCGATTTTGTGCATGTGAGGTATGTAGTTGATGTGTAGAGGCAACTGTTTAGTATGTGCCCCGGAACTCCGTTCCGGGTAAGGAAATCGTAAAATAGCCTACAATTATTGGTCAAATAGCTACTATCGGAACACCCGGAACGGAGTTCCGGGACACATGCAAACCAGTTACTTTTTGTCAAGCAATTCCACAATTTTGGGCAAACCCGTTGTGGCAGGTTCGGCAAGGACAATCAAGTTGGGCATTTGTTGCAACTCCCGATTGACCTGTGGCGCGGGGTCCACATAAAAAAACGGGATATGGCGCGGGGCGTACATCATCAATCCGGCGGCGGGGTATACCTGCAACGAGGTGCCGACGATAAGGAAAATATCGGCTTCAGAAGCGATTTTGGCGGCAGGCATCAACATGGGTACGCTCTCCCCGAACCATACGATATGCGGGCGTAATTGCGTGCCTTTTTCGCACAGGTCGCCGAGGAGGAGGTCGCCCTCCCAGTCGTAGACCAACTGCTCATGGCGCTCGGAGCGCACCTTGCGCAGCTCGCCGTGCAGATGCAGCACCTGGGTGCTGCCGGCGCGTTCGTGCAGGTCGTCCACGTTTTGGGTGATGATGCGGACATCGAAGTGGTTTTCGAGTTCGGCCAGCGTCCGATGGCCGGCGTTTGGCTGTACGTCGTCCAATTTGCTTCTGCGCTGGTTGTAAAAGCGGAGCACCAGTTCGGGGTTGCGCTCCCAGGCTTCAGGCGTGGCTACGTCCTCAATGCGGTGTTGTTCCCACAGGCCGCCTGCATCGCGGAAAGTGCTGATGCCGCTTTCGGCGGAGATACCCGCCCCGGTGAATACAACAAGTTTTTTCATACGGGCTATTTCCGGCGCCGTTCCGTTCCGGTCGTGCCTTGCAGTGTTTTACCCGTCGGCTCATCGGTGGGCACGTTGGGAGAGGGTAGGGCAGGTGCGGGCTTGGGGGCTTCCAACTTGGCAGCAGCCCGGCGGATATTTTCGAGGTATTTGTCCGTCAGGTTGGCGTTGCGCATCCGCTCTTCCATGGGTTTGCGGGCGGTAGCGATGGTGTCGTTGAGGTATTTTTCAATCATCAGGCTGGCGATAGGCGCGGCATAGGTTGCTCCCCAAGTCGCATTTTCCACGTATACGGCGATGGCTATTTTTGGGTTGTTCTTGGGTGCAAAGGCAAAAAAGACCGAGTGGTCGTCGCCTTGCGGGTTTTGGCTGGTGCCGGTCTTGCCGCACACCTCAATGTCGGGAATGGCGCACGAGTGGGCGGTGCCCCGAACTACGCATTGGGCCATGCCCTCCACGACGAGGTCGAAGTATTTTTTGTCAATGCTGATCTTTTGCGGGGTCAGGAACGGTCTTGGGATATCGCCGCCGGACTTGAAGCGTTTGGCTAAGTGCGGAGGGAACCAATGGCCGCGGTTGGCGATACAGGCGGCGAGGTTGGCCATTTGGAGGGTCGTGAGCTGTATCTCGCCCTGTCCGATGCCGAGCGACATGATGGTCGGCGAGCGCCAGCCGCCGAGTTTTTTCGGGTAAATACGATCGTAGTACTTAGAGTCGGGAATGTTTCCGGCGTTTTCGTTCGGGTAGTCCACGCCCAGTTGGCGACCCAGGCCGAACTCGTGGCAGTATTCGGCGAATTTGTCCAGCCCCGGATGTGGGTTGTAGAAGCCGAACTTGTCCACGATGTCGCGGAATTCACTGAAATAGTACGTGTTGCAGGAGTAAGCCAGGGCGTCTACCACATTGCCGATGCCGCCATGGTTGTGGCATTTGTACAGGCGGCCGGCATAGAAATAACCACCGCCACAGCCCATGCCGGAATTGGCATTGAGGGTGCCTTCCTGAAGCCCGATGAGTGAAATCACAGTTTTGAAGATCGAACCGGGCGGATACTTGGCCATCACGGTGCGGTCGAAGAACGGCTTGAGCGGGTCGGTGAGCAGGCGGCTGAACACAGGCCCGCGGTCCTTGGTCATGGTCAGGTCGTTGGGGTCGTAGGTGGGCAGGCTGATCATGGCTAAAATTTCGCCGGTAGACGGCTCGATAGCGACCACGCTCCCGGTCTTGTTCGCCATGAGTTCCTCGCCAAATTTTTGCAGCCGGATGTCTATGGACGACACGAGGTCGTCGCCGCTGACAGGAAGCGTATCATTTTTGCCGGCGGCGTAATTGCCCACGATCCTGCCGAGGTTGTCTTTCAGGAGGAACGTGCAGCCTTTTGATCCGCGAAGTCTGGCTTCGTGCTCCGATTCGAGGCCGCCCGCGCCGATATAGTCGCCGGAAGCGTACACGCCTCCGTTTTTTTCGATGTCGCGGGCGTCCACTTCGTTGATGTAGCCCAGTACGTGCGCCCCGGCACTGTGCGGGTAGGCGCGGATGGTACGCACCTGCACGAAGAAGCCGGGAAATTCATACAGGCATTCTTGCAAGCGTGCATAGGTAACGGTGGACAGTTTTTTCATAAAGACAAAAGGCACCGAGCGGGAAAACTTTCCGCTGCGCCAGTCTTTTTTGAGAAATGTCCGGAAATCGTCTTTCGCAATACCCAGCAGATTGCACAACTTGGAGGTGTCCATTCCCGGGTCAAGCTGGTTGTACGTCACCATGAGGTCATACATGGCGTTGTTGTTGATGATCAGGGTATCGTTCCGGTCATAGACCAGCCCGCGCGGCGGGTAGGCCGTCATCTTGTGGATGGTGGTGGCGTCGGCGCGTCGGCTGAGGGAGTCGTCGAAGAGTTGAATCTGAGCGGCCTTGCCGACGAGTACCAGCGCGCATACCAGCATGACGATCTGGATGGTGCGTTGTCGTTCGCGAAAGATATCGGCCATGGTCAGAATTTAGGATAAAACAAGCGCGTGAAGATAAGCACGAGCGGCATCGTCATGAGCCATCCGATGATCGTTTGCGGAAATATTTTTTGCAACAGGTAGTTGGGTGTGAAATGCGCCATCGCAAAGTACCAAAACAGGTGAACGGCAAAAAATACTGCCGCCACACTGATGAACCAGCGCCAGCCGAAATACACCGGCGAGGCGATCGGCTCCTTGCCGGTATAGCCGCCCTTGTTGGAAAACCGGTGCAGGACAATCGCTCGCGCATAGCCGGACAGTGCCCCTGCACTGGCGTTCACACCGAGTGTGCCGGTGAATGTATCCACCGCGAGGCCAATCAAAAAGCCGAGCAGTACGGTGGCCGGAACGGGCATTTTGATCGGCAGGAAAAGGATGAACAGCGGATACAACAACACGTTGCAGTACCCCTCGGAGGTCAGGGATACCTCGTTCAGGACGATTGTTTGAACCGCCACAAGGCCGAGGAAACGCCAGAGGTTTGGAAAAAAAACGCTGCTATTCATCCTTTGTCAGCCGCTGTTGCAAGTTGTTGAGTTCGTCGGCGTAGCGGTTTGTTACCACATACACATCGCGCACACTTGCCGGGTTTTGGGTGGGTTTTACCCGGATATATAAAAAACTGCTACCCTCGATACGGTGTGCAGTGTCCACAATGCCGACAAGATGCCCTTCGGGAAACATCAGCGAGTAGTTGCTGATCAGGATCGAATCCCGGGGTTTTACAGGCAGGTGGTACGGGATGTCGGAAAGCGTGAGGTAGCGGGGATCGTCACCGTCCCACACCAGCGAGCCGAAATAGTCGTAGCCTTTGACGGCTGCCGAGACCTTGGTCTGAGGGTGCAGCACCGACATCGCGATGGAAAAGTTTTCCGATACGTGGCGCACCACACCCGCCACGCCGGAACGGGTGATGACACCGGTGTTGGGGCGCACGCCGTCCTTCGAGCCGCGGTTGAGGATCATCCAGTTGTTTCGGGCACTGATGGAGTTGCTGACTACCCGCGCACTGATTAGGATGTATTCCGGGCGCACAATCTTGTTCTCCAGCGTATCCACGCGGGCAAACCGACGCACGGTGTCCAGAGTAGGCACTTCAACCATACGGGAGTTTGCCACCGAGGATTGCAGGCGGGCGTTTTCTACGCGTAGGCGGGCGTTTTCGTCGCGCAGGCTGAAGTAGTCGAGCGTATTCATTTTCCAGTCCAGCACGATACCCGAGTACTTGGTCCAACTGGCGTCAGACACGCTTCCTTGTGATTCGTTGTAGGCCGTGATCAGGTAAAAGCAAATCATTTGCACCACAACCAGCGTGAGCAAGCCGCCATGCCGAATGAAGAGCTGGAGGATGGAATGCATGGTAGTGGGCAGTTGGCCATTGGCAGCAGGCCTCCGGCAGGTTTAGGTTAACGATCAAGGCAACAACGAATCAGACGCTCTTCCGGTCTATCAGGAAAGAAAAACGCTCCGAGTGCTGCAATGCCAGTCCCGTACCGCGCACTACCGCGCGAAGGGGGTCTTCCGGTACGCGCACCTGAAGTTTGGTCTTTTGCTGGAGCCGATGATCGAGGCCGCGCAACAGTGCCCCGCCGCCGGTCAGGTACAGGCCGGTCTTGTAGATGTCGGATGCCAATTCGGGCGGGGTCATCTCAAGTGCCCGCAACACAGCATCTTCGATTTTGGTAATGCTCTTGTCCAAGGCATACGCCACTTCCTGATAGCTGATCTTTATTTGCTTGGGGATACCGGTCATCAGGTCGCGGCCATTCACGGCATAGTCTTCGGGCGGGTTTTCCAGCTCGTGCAGGGCGGAGCCGACGTGTATTTTGATCTGTTCGGCGGTGCGTTCTCCGATCAGGATATTGTGCTCCCGCTTCATGTAGCCCATGATGTCGTTGGTCAGTTCGTCGCCGGCGATTCGGATGGACTGGTCACATACGATACCGGACAAGGCGATGACCGCGATTTCGGTGGTGCCGCCACCGATGTCAATGACCATATTCCCGATAGGCTCTTCGATGTTGAGGCCGATGCCGAGAGCGGCGGCCATGGGTTCGTGTATAAGGTAGGTTTCCTTGCTGTCTACGTGGTCGGCAGAATCGAAGACGGCCCGTTTCTCCACTTCCGTGATACCGCTGGGGATACAAATGACCATTTTCAGGTGGCTGAAAAATGAGTTGCGTTTGCCCACCATGCGGATCATACTTTCGATCATAGCCTCTGCGGCCTGGAAATCAGCGATCACGCCGTCCTTGAGCGGACGAACGGTCTTGATGTTTTCATGGGTTTTTTCGTGCATCTGCATGGCGCGATGCCCGACTGCAATCGTTTGTCCGGTCTTTCGATCAATGGCCACGATGGACGGTTCATCCACAACCACTTGGCCATCCATCATAATGAGCGTGTTGGCCGTGCCGAGGTCCACTGCCAGTTCCTGCTTGAAAAATTTTAAAAAGTTCAACGTATTAAAAGTTTAGAGGTCTTCGGAAAGGCGCCGTTCGCGCTAAAAACGCGCAAAACTACGCAGGTTTTTTTGATTTAGATGCGCACAAGGCTTACCGGTTCATTTTAATTTTTGCGCATGCGCTCGTTCAAAGTTACCGCTCACCCTACAGTTACGACCCAGAAATCCTCGGGCTTCAGGTAATGCCGGGCAAGGTCCTGTACTTGTTCGGGCGTGATGGTTCGAATCGTATGTACCAGATCGTCAAATGCCTCAAACGGCAAGCCTTCCACCACCAGCGTGCGCACCACATCGGAGATATTCAGGGGGCCGTCGAGGCCGTTGAGCAACATGCCGAGTAGGTAGTTTCGCACCATGTCCAGTTCGGACTCGGGCACCGGCTGGTCGCACAGGCTTTTCATTTCGGCAAAAATCTCTTTGACAGTGGCCGCCACCTTCCCGCTGTGTACTTCGGTAGCGATGTAAAAGCACCCGTCGTACAGCATGGCATCGGCAGTGGAGTAGATGTTGTAGGTATATCCGCGTTTTTCCCGCACGTTCATCATCAGCCGGGAGCCGAAATAACCGCCGAGTATGGTGTTGAGTACAAAGACGCCGTTGTAGTCGGGGTGGTTGCGAGCAAACAACCGGCGACCGATCTTGACCGCTTTCTGCAACGAACCTGGGTGCGGGATATGCACTGTTTGAGGCTTTGTGTCGGCGGAAAATTGTGGCAATTGGCCTGCAGAGCCGCCTCCGTCTTTTTGTGTTTGGCCAAAATGCCGGTTCAGCAAACCGAGCACCGTGTCGTCCACGTGTCCGCTCACGAACAACCGGCAGTTTGCCGGAACGTACCAGCGGTCGAAAAACGCAGATAGATCGTCGCGCGTCAGCGCAGCGTAGTCTTCCGGGGAAGAATTGTACCCGTACGGATGCGTCTCGCCAAAGATAAACTCGGTGATTTTCCGATAAGCCAGCACCTCTTCCTTGTCGAGGTCAACCAACAGTTCCTGCAAACTATTCCGCTTGTAAGTTTCGATCTCGTCGGCGGGAAAGACCGGCTCGTGCAGCAGCTCTGCAAATACCGGAATCAGTTCGTCGGCGTACTTGCGCAAGGAAAACAGGGAGAACACCGCCGAGTCCAGATTCGTAGGGATGCTCAGCGAGCCGCCATAAAAATCGAGGTGTTCGGCAATTTCGGCCCCCGTCCGGGAACGGGTACCCTCGCGCACCAGCCGGGCCGTTGCCCGCGAAACCAAGTGTTTGACTTCCTCCGGGCGACCGGCCTGAAACACAACTTCCACTTTCAGGATTTCCTGGCCCGGAAAGTCCATGGCAAACACCTGTATTCCGTTATCCAGCCGGACTTCCCGGGGCAAAGGCAGTACCAGGTTGCGCACCGGATGAATGGCCGGCGCGGGGCGTTTGGGCGCTCTGCTTGTTCTGGAAATTGCTGTGCTTGGCATTGCAGTCTGGTCTTGATTGCCTTTTTCAAAAAAGAGGCCAAAGGTAGGATTTCCGTTTTTAACACACTGTTGGTTTTTTTACACAAAAAGACGATTGAGCGGATTACTTTTGCGGCGGATAAAATCCGCAAAACCCTGAAAATCAATAAACGCACCATTGCTTTGCCCGATCATCGCCGGGCATTGCCAACGCTCAACCATCAAGCAATCCATCCATGAAGTTTAGTGTATCGTCTTCCGAACTTTTGAAGCAAGTGCAAATTGCTTCCGGCGCCCTCGGCTCCAACCCGGTGTTGCCTATCCTGGAAAACTTCCTGTTCAAGGTCGAAAACAAAAAACTCACCATATCGGCCACCGATCTGGAAACCAGTATTTCCACCACGATCGAAGTGCTGGCCGACGATAATTTCACGGTGGCCGTTCCGGCAAAAATCCTGCTCGAAACACTTAAGGCCCTGCCGCAGCAACCCGTGACTCTTAGCGTGAACGAAGAAAACTTCGCCATCGAGATCACGTCTTCCTACGGCAAATACCGCCTCGCCGGCGAAAACGGCGCCGACTTTCCGCAAATACCCGAAGCCGAAAATGTGGACTCGGTCAAGGTCGGCAGCAAACACCTGCTCGAAGCGATCAATAAAACTGTGTTCGCCACGTCCAACGACGAACTGCGACCGGCCATGACCGGTGTGTATTTTCAGATAGATTTCAACAAACTCACCTGCGTGGCTACCGACGCGCACAAACTTGTGAAAATCACCACGCCCCAACTGGCCGGTGAAGTGGCTACGTCTTTCATTGTGCCAAAAAAAGCACTGAACCTGCTCAAAAACGCCCTGCCCTCCGATACTACCGTAGCAGTATCGTTCAACAAGGCCAATGCCTTTTTCGCTTTCGGCGACATGAATCTCGTGTGCCGCCTCATTGACGCCCGCTACCCGGACTACAACGCCGTCATCCCCGTGGACAACCCCAACGTGATGACCGCCAACCGCCCGGATTTCCAAAACTCCCTCAAGCGGATTGCCATTTACGCCAATAAAACAACCAATCAGGTCGTGCTGGATGTGTCGGACAAGAGCCTCACTATTTCGGCGCAAGACCTCGATTTTTCCAACGAAGCCACGGAACAGATGTCCTGCTCGTTCGACGGCGCCCCGCTGCGTATTGCGTTCAACGCCAAGTTTTTGGTGGAAATGCTCGGCGCCCTCGACAGCGAGGAGGTTCGCATGGAGTTTTCCACGCCCTCCCGCGCCGGTATCCTGACCCCAGTGGAAGAAGCCAACACCGACCGGGAAATTCTCATGCTGGTGATGCCGGTGATGCTGAATAATTGAAGGTTTCAGGTTTGGAGGTTTCAGGTTGGAAGGTTTCAGGTTTGGAGGTTTCTGGCAAGAGGGTTCTCCGCCCACGGATTCATCCGTGGGATGGGGTTCAGTATTGGAATATTCGCTCCATGGGTACCCATTTTTCGCCGGGTTTGGCGAGGGGGAGAGCCTGTTGGTAGACCCACATGAGGGCTTCCCAGGCTTGTACGCGCGGGTTGTTTGCGTCCAGAGCAGCCTTTTTTTCAAACGAAAAATCGGCGCCCGTCTCGAGGATCATGAACAGGCGGTTCCCGATTCGGTAAATTTCCAGTTGTTCAATGCCTGCCTCGCGAAGGCTGTCAAGCACTTCCGGCCACACGGCGCGGTGGTGTGCCTCGTATTCGGCGATGAGGTCGGGATCGGGTTTCAGATCGAGTGCAAGGCAGTAACGGGACATGGTGCGGAGTGGTGTTGCGGAGGTATCGGTTCTCCGGTGTGGAAAGGCGGAACGTTAATTTTGCGAAACATAAAAATTGTCTTGCGAAAGTGCCGTCTTTTGGAACAAATGCCCTACGTTTGTCAATCATTTTTAATCGCGTTTTTTACACCGACCTTGACCGAGTTTACGCACTTAGCCTTCTTGCCGCATTTCCCCATACCTGTACGGCGTTGCCCCACGAAAAGAATTTCAGACGCACAGAGGCCAACTGACTTGACACGTCCAGAGACCATTCTCCCATTCGTTTTCGTTCCGGTATTTCGAGCGCTCCCAACCAGTGGAGCCGTATGCGCTTTTCCTTCCCAAGCAGAAGAGCGTTAGTTTTTTGTTTTTTCTGAGGTGAAACAAGTTTTTTCCGCTCTAATCCTCCGCTTAAAAAGTAACTGTATGAAAACACTCGTTCTGGAGGTTATCCCGCTCTTGCGGGATGCCTTGGCCGACCTGCTAAACTCCCAGCCGGTCGTCACCGAAGTGCAATGCGCGGCGGGCATCCCGCAAGCGCTTGGCCTGTGCGCCGAGTTTCGCCCCGACCTCGTCTGGCTCGACGGGGTTTTGCTGGAAGAAAAGCCTGAGACAACGACCCGGGCTTTTCAAAATATCGTGCCGGAGAGCAAGATGCTGCTGTTCGGCAGCGAGGACGATTCGATCCCGGAGATAAAAAAATATTTCAAACTGGGCATTCAGGCCTATCTGCTCAAAACATCGCCGCCGGAAGACATTGGTGCGGCGCTGGAGGAAATGGCCGCCGGGCGGACATACATCCCGTCGTCGCTCCACCACGCCTTCGCGTCGTGGCTCACCGATCCTGTGCGAAAACCGAGGCACAGCCACCGGTTGACCCCGCGGGAAAAAGAAGTGCTCGACCTGATCGTGGAGGAACACACGGCCCACGAGATTGCCGGGATGTTGTTCATCAGCCAATGCACGGTAGAAACGCACCGGGTAAAACTAATCCAGAAATTAGGCGTAAAAAATACGGCCGGTCTTGTGCGCGTGGCCTTCGAGGCCGGGCTGTACCAGCGCCGGATCGTGTGAGGTCAAACGATTTTTCCCTCTTTCACGATCTCGCGCAGGATGCCGGCCTCTAAACGCTGTCCACTCAGGACGTTGGAGCCTTCCGCCAACATTTCGATAGCGCACCATTGGGCCACGTTCAGGATGTTGGCCCCGCTCAGTTCGTACCGGGCGGCCACCTGTGCCCAGTCCACGGTGCTGTCCGGTTCTACCTGCGGCGGGAAGGTGCGCCGCCAGATGGCGGCCCGCTCGGCGGGCGTGGGCATGGGGAAATAAACGATGGAATGGAATCGGCGGGTGAAAGCGTCGTCAATGTTGGCGCGTTGGTTGGAGGCGAGTATCACCAGCCCATTGAACGCCTCGACGCGCTGTAGCAGGTACGCCACCTCCTGGTTGGCGTAGCGGTCGTGGGCATCGCGCACGCCGGTGCGTTTTCCGAAGAGTGCGTCGGCCTCATCGAAGAACAGTATCCAGTCCTTGTGCTCGGCTTTGTCGAAGAGTTTGGACAGATTTTTTTCCGTTTCACCGATGTATTTGGAGACCACACGGGAGAGGTCAACCCGGAATACGTCCTTCTCGGCCTGTTTTCCCAGCAAGGCCACCGTCAGGGTTTTTCCGGTACCGGGCGGGCCGTAAAACAGGGCGCGGTATCCGGGTTTGACCTTTTTTTTCATGCCCCAGTCGTGCAGGAGCGTGTCGTTGTGAAGCGTCCAGCGCTCGATTTCGCGGATTTGGCGGAGGGTGCCGTCGGGCAGTACGAGGTCGTCCCAGTCCATTTCAGTGGTGACGCGCTCGGCGGGAAAATCCATGCTGAAGCGGGGCTTGCTGACTTGGCCGAGTGTGAGCAGTTCGACCACTTCCGGGTCGAGGATCAGCCGTCCGCTCATGGCCGGTTCGCCGTCGCGCACGGTTTCGAGTTGCAGGATACCTTTTTGGGCGAGCCAGTGTTCCGATCCCAGCATGCGCTGCACGTCGAGCCGTCTTTCGAGGTCGTTGCCGGCGAGCACGAACTGGGCTGTCTCGCCGGTGGGCAGGATGCCGCGGTGGTTAGTACCTTTCACGCCGCCGAACTCGGGCAGGTCGCCGCCCTCGGGCAGGTGCTCGGCGATGATCTGATTGAAAAAATCGGGCTGGAGGTGTGGGGCGAGGGCGAGGAGGAGGAGGATATACTCTTCGAAGGAGGGTTGGTGGGTTTGGAAAAAACGGGCAAAGGGACTGTCGTCTTCGTAGTAGGCGGTATCGCTCAGCACGATGTGGGCTTCCTGTCCGGCATGCACTTTTAGCCGCCCGGCGATGGCGGAGCGGAGGAAGGCGAGGGCGGTGGAGAGGGAGGTGGACATTGGGTATTTTTTTTATCAAATCATCGTTTGCGTATCGAGGAGATATTTCATTCGCCCAAAAATTCTTCGATAGTGATTTTGAAATCATGGTTGAAACCAATCGAAGTCTTTCCCTCCAAAACCCCGATTTTCCGCTTGCCAAAAGCAATGGCGAATTCTTCTCCTAATTGAACGGCCTTCAAAATCTCTGAAAAATTCGTTTTTAAATCGCTGAGTGGGAGTGTTTTCATATTTTTTTCAGCAAAGATCAGGTTTTGTGGCCAAGAAAGAAAGCAGCGTTGCTGCGGACAGGAATTCATAGGAGGGGCTATTTCTCTCGTATTTCCAGTAACTTCTCTTCTGCCGGCTCAATAATGCTTGTCGGCAAAGTTGAAATCAAATGCACCTCGTTTTCGTACTCATAAACTGGTAAAACCCAGGGATAGGGGCGCCAATGTTCAAACATGGCATATTCCCGCCGACCTTTCAAAATAATCGGGATAACCGGAAGATTGGGCATAAAGGGGATGATTTGACTTAGTTCCTGAGGAATGCTCTTCGCGTCGGTCAGGTCAGCGATGACAAAACGCGACAACTTCGCCAAAATTGAAACGGTTTCTGTCAAGTCACGGTTGGCTGGTTTTTCAAAATCGAAAAGGATGGGGACAAAATTGCGCCTGCGCAGTTCTTCGCGGATAGCGTCGAGCGTCTTTTTTCGCTTATCGGTGAAACGCCCTAAAATCAAAACGGCTTTGGAAGTGACGACTTCAATGACATTGCGGAAGTTTTGGTTGTTGAGAAGTAGGTAAATAAATTGTGCCACCTGTATATCATCAACGAAGAGGTTAGTGAATTTTGCTTCTCCTGAGGTTGCACTGTCGTCTTTAATATCCCGATAAATAATGTTCAGGTCTTTCTGTATGGCTCCTCCCATATCCAAATCCCAAGCGGACAACCCATAAATGGTACAGCCTATCAAGGTTGCCCCGGCGAATTTCGTTCTGGAAAGTTGTGTTCCCTGGAGGTTGGCGCCCGTCAAATCGGCATTTGACAAGTCCGTGCAGTATAAATCCGTTCTACAAAAATTGGCTTTTTGCAAGTTCGCCCCCCGAAGTTTTGCAGCTCCGAGGTTCGTTTCGTGGAAATTGGCCTGCACCAATATTGCGTTATCCAAATTGGCGTTTCGCAGGTCGGCATTGCAGAAGTTTATATCGCTCAAATCCATATCCAGTCCCGCTTTTCTGAAATCCAAATCATAAAGCGTCGGCCGGATGTGCGGGTTTTCCCGCCGCCAAAGGTTCCAATGAGCGACCCCTTTTTTCAGGATGGCGACATGCTCCTTTCTCACCGCATCCCTTCGCTCGAATTCAGGGGAATGTTCGATGATGCGCATCGCCAGTTCTTCCAGATTTTTTGCCTTTATTGCCGGGTATTCGAGGCTTTGGTATTGGCCGCCAGAAAAAAATACGCCCATGCGCTGGCCTTCGATTAAAAGAAGCGGCTCCTTTGAATCGTATTCGATGGTGAGTCCTTTGTGGTAAATGGCTCTTGACATGGTGTTTCGATTGGTTTATTTATGCTGATTTGAATGCGCCTTTTGATTCTGAGACAGTTGCCGGCATCTTGAGTTGTGGGCGCCTGGTTGAAAAGATACAAGCACTTGGTTGAGTGGGGAGCACCTAGCAAGGCTGCAAAGGGGCGGTCGCCTTCGCAGTAGGTGGTATCGCTCCGCACTGTTTGGGCTTCCTTTCTGATATGCACTTTTAGCCGACCGGGGATAGCGGAGGGGAAGAAGGCGAGGAGGGCGGGAGGGAGGGCATCGTTTTATAGTTTTTTCACTTTGTTGTCGTAGAGCTGGGCCAAGAAACTGATGTGTTCCCGCATTTTTACAACTTCGTATTTCGATGTTTCAAAGCTGCCGCCTAGGGGCAATGCCGGAACAAGGGCGAATATTTCATTGTGTTCATGTTTCTTGATTGAAACATACTTGTCATAGATGTCTTTGAAACACGACTCGTATGTAGACGCCAGTGTGAGTTTGATATTTAGAAAATCGCAGAAGTCAAAATTACTTTTCAGGGTATTGCCCGTAAGTGGATCTAGCCGGTAAACCTGCAATTTATTTATGTAGAACAACGACCCGAAAGCCGTTTTCATAAAGGCAAAACACTCTTTCCCTTTCAAACCCCACGCTGAAAATGTATCAAAATGCCATTGCGGTAGCGTTGTGCTCAGAAAATAATTGTTATAAAATGACAACCCTTCTTGCTTCAACAAATCACTGAACCCCTCGGGAACATCAAGCCCTGAAACAAAGGATAATTCTTGTTCGTCAAATGCCCGGATATTTACGGTAAGAGGGTTGGCAGATACAAAGTCAGCGAAATCACACATGATGTACAAGTTATTTTGGATTCAAATCCACGTTGACATCTGCGGTTGGCTCAACGTCTTGAGCTTGAGTGTCAACGACGGAAATTTTGTCTTTCCATTGCGAACCAATGGAGGAATTGATTGAAGAGCTGCCTAAAACGCCAGCAGCATCACCATATCTGGTGGCACTGCCTCCTGCTACCTGATCTACCGTGTGGAGAACGGCTTCTCCCCGTGCGGAGCGGCTATTGATCAAGTCCTTGGCAATGTCTTTTGCCAACGAAATGCCGGACGCTTTCGTTATCGCCCCTGTGCTGTCTGCAAACTTGAGCAAATCCGCTTTATAGACCGCAGGAAGTCCCTGAATAGCATTTACATTTGAAATTATCCTTTGGGCAAATTCGTCAATTCGTTTGCTGTCGGAATCCACACTTCTTCTCTCCCGGCCAAATCCGATAAATTTTGCACGGTTCTTTTGCCAATCGCCGACTTTCATCGCGCGGAGTTCGTGGTGCTGCATTCTGATTTGACGTTTGAACTCACCTATATCACCTGTGGGTGTAAACACTACGGAAGCCAAAGGCATGGTTTTTTTCTTTGTGCCGCCGGTTTCATACATAATTTCAACTAGCAAGGCGACTATTTCATCTCTCAATTTTTCATTTGCAGGCTCCAGGGCAGGATCGTTTTTATTGATGTTGTTTTGCAACCGAGTACCTTTTGCATCGGCCTGACTGATGAGACCGGGGATTCGTCCGGTAGGCGGAGGAGTGCTGTTCCGGAAACGGGCCAATGCTCCGTCTAGCCGTGCTGGACTGCTTGCCAGCATCACGCTCTTGCCTTCCACATAAATTCTGTGGCTTTCATTGCCCACGGCAAATGATCGCGGTTTAAAAAACAAACTCTTTGCCTTATCCCCCATCTTCTTCAACATCCCCCCTAACCACACCACAATTTTATCCAGCCCCTTGTCAATCGGCTGCCGGATTTTCTTGACGATCCCGACCACCTTGGCCGGGATGCCGCCCAGCCCCGCAAACTTAGCCAAAAATGCGATGACGATGTTCAGCGTGTTGGCCATAGTTTGCTCCACCTTTTGGGCGGCGGGGACCACCTGGCCGGCGGCGATGGCGGCAATGGAGTCAATGAACGACCCCACTACGGCAGCGATCTGGTTGATCTTCTCGATGAAAAACGTGATCGTGTTGTAGATTGCCATGACGGCTTGCACGAACGCGCCCGCCGGGTTGAGCATGCTCACCAATTTCGTCACGGCGGCCTTGACCACCTCGGTCGTGATCATCGAGGTGAGCTGGGCGATCAGCTGATCCTTGAGCTCGCTCAGTTCGGCCTTGATCTCTTCCCACGCCGCCACGGGGCCGTCCTTCACGAGGGTCACCAGGATTTTGGCGGTTTTTTCCAGACCGGCCAACACGGGTTCCGGAATGATCTTCACCAACTTGGCGCGGATGTTCTGCCACGTCAACCCCAGCACCGAGAGCACCAATTTGACGATCTCGAGCAGCGAAAAGGACTGGGGAATGTACACGCCCGCCTCGCCCAGCGGCCCGGTGATCCACTTGATGAGGGCATCCCGCAGGTGCTTGAGAATGTTGCCGGCAAAATTCTGGAAGCCGAGCTTGCCCGCATGAACCAGGTTGCCCACAAAGCCGATGGGGTTCTGGATGATCTTGTTGAACGCCCCGCGTGCCTTTTGCAAATACGGCACGGCCTTCGGCGCCACCACCGAGAAGATGATCTCGAGCAGGCTCATTACCTGCGCCCCGGCCCAACTGATGAACTCGCCCGCGATGCCAAGGAACTCCTTCCCGATTTTGATAAAAGCACCGGCCACGGTGATGATGTCCTGGAAGGTCAACGACTGGAGCGTGGCAATGACCCGGCCCGGAATGGCCCGCACAAAGCCCATCAGCCCGGCCAAAGCACCCTGGAACCACTCCCAGGCTTTTTGCACGGCGTTGCCCTTCTTAATGTTCTGCCACACTTCCTCCTGCCCGATGAGTTTCATGAAACCGCCGATCAGCGTATCGGCGTTGCGCGGCACCGGCTCGCCGGTGATCGGGTCTTCGCCGAGCACCGCCTTCAGCAAATCGTAGCCGCGCGTGCCCTGCGCCAGAGCGGCCAATGGTTTGAGGATGGCGTCCTTGACCATTTTCAGGATTTCGACGGCCACACTGATCCCAAAGTCAATCAGACGCTTGATCGGGTCGGTGAAGATGCGTTTGGCGCGATCCCACACGCCGCCGAGGTCGAAGATGTCGGTCCAGCTCAGCGAGTCCACGAACCGCTTGAGGCCGGAGACGATGTCGCTGCCGATATCGCCCAAAATGGACAGTTTTTGCTCCACCCACGCGCCGGCTTTGTTGAACACGCCGTGGTTGTCGAGCGCCTGGCTGATGAGATGCCCGCCGGGGATCACTTCCACCAGCCCGCGCAGGATGTTGGCGGCACTGCGCGACTCGGAGCGCATGTTGATCGGGTTGAAGCCCAGCACGATGGTAAGCAAGCGGAAGCCCGGGATGTGGTACGCCTTGTCGGCAAAATAGTCGAGTGCGTCCTGGATGCCGAGGCGTTGCACGGTCGGCGTGGCGGCAGCGGTGCTGACTTTCGGGCTTTGCTGTTCTGCGTGCCCTTGCTGGATGGTGTGGGTCAGCTCATGTGCGAGCAGGTGCTTGCCCTCGCTCGTACCGGGCTGATATTGGTCGCGGGAGAAAAAAACGTGGTTCTGGTAGGTGAAGGCCCGGGCGCTCAACTGATTGCTCAGGCTGGCGGCCTCCGGGTCGCTGTGGATGCGCACATTGCTGAAATCGGCTCCAAAACGAGACCCCATGAAGCCGCTGGTTTCGGCCGACATCGGCTGCCCGCCGGTGGTCTGGCCTTGTATGGCTGATTGTGTTTGTGCCGCCACGGAACCGGTTCCCTCCCCACCCTTGCGTTGCACTTTTTCGTCTTCCTTTTTCTGGACTTTGTCCTGTTCGGCCTTTTGGATTTCCTCCTTGCGCATGATGCGGTCGTCCGGCTTTTTCTGCACTTTCTCCTCCGCCGCAGGTGCCTTTTGAACCTTGTCCTCGGGTTGCCGCTGCACCTTTTCCTCCGCCGCAGGGGCTTTTTGAATCTTGTCCATCGGCTGCCGCTGCACCTTTTTGTCGTCCGGGGCCGCGCTTTTCATGATCCGGTCGTCCTCTCTCTTTTGGATTTTTTCCTCCGGCGCGCGCTGGATTTTTTCGTCCTTGCCCGGAGCCGGCATGCGCATCACCTTGTCGGCCATCTTGTCGGCCTCCTGCTCGAATTTGTCGCCGGGCTTGTTCACCGTCATCTTGGCCTGCACCAGCGGCGCTTTGCCGCCACCCGCTTTGAAAAAATCCCCGCCGCCCGCTTTTTCAAAAAACGGTTTCTCCGCCGACTGGGCCGCAGTCGTGGACGTGGTGGTGGATGTTTTTTCAGCCGAGGACTTCATGTCGCGGTGTGATAATTATGTGCCAAATCATTCATCATTGATTATTCCGCCCATTCTACCCGCAGCAGCGCCGGCATCCACGGCAATTGTACCATGCCGATGCCCCAGGGCAGTTGCTGAAGGAGGATGTCGGGTGTTTGTTTTTCCATTTGCAGCACCCAGCCGCCGTCGTCGGAGGGGTTTAGTTTTCCGGGACGGCGCAGAAATGCCTCGCGCAGGCCGTCGGGCGAGGTTCCCTTGAGCGCGTCCCAGTAGCGGATCACCGTTTCGAGAAGGTGGAGGGATTCAGCCACCTCGTTATCCGTCAGTTCGATATGCCCCTCCACCGGCCGGCCGAGCGGGATGCCGCACAGGATTTTGGCAAAGGTCAGTTCGTGCTCCGGGGCGGGCGTGTTTCCGGTGGCAAGGAAATGCAACAGGTGGAGCGACCGGTCCGGTTGAATCAGCGCCGCGCCGTCGGCAACGCCGAGCGCCCGGAAAAACTGCGGCAAAAACGGGTGCAGCAAGACCGTGCCCGCGTGGTCGAGTAGCAGCCCCAGCTCGTGCAACTCAGTGTCGGTTACAGGTTCGGCCAAAGTTTCGGCTGCGGCTGCGGCCTTGGTTTTTGCTTCTGCGAGGCGGGGCGCCGAAACGGCCTCCACAGCCGCTGCCACCCAAGGCTCTGTGGCTCGACGGCGAACCGCCTCGCGCAAGACGCTTTCTCCATCGGGACAACTTCGGCGCATCCCGACAAGACTTTGGGCCAGCAGTTGAACGGCGGGGGCGAACGGTGCTCGCTCCGGTGATGGCGAGGCCGGCGGGGCGCTGCCTTCCGCCAATTGAGCCAGGGCATTTTCCCAAACGATACGTTCAGCAAGTACCCATTCTCCCTGCGGGAAATGAGGGCGCAGGGCGGCCAGCACCAGCCGCACCGCCTCCGCCACGTCGGGGGCAACGCTGTCGGTCAGTTTGTCCAAAAACGCCGGGCTGAATTGCAATACCAATCGGCTCCGCACCGCCGGGCGGGCAATTTTGATCCGGTATCCGGGCAGCGCGTTGTGGATTTCCATCGTTGCGAGGGCCTGCAGCGCCACATCTTCCCATGTCAGGCCGGTCGGCAAACGGTACGCCCAGGGCAAACGTCCGGTTTCGAGAAAATACCAAAACGCTTCCCACGAGGCCACGACATCCGATCGAAAAGAAGCGGATTGCCCCCCGGAAATCGGTTCCGAGTCCGAGGCCGGCCACGCCTCCAGTACTTCCCGCACGGCCTTTTCTACGGCGATGCGTACGGCCTCCGGCAGTTCCTGTTCGAGGCGGTCGAGCGCCACCTCGCCTGCATCAATTTCGAGCCGTTCGATGAACAGGTGCCCCTCTGCCGGCGCGAAGCGTTGCAGCGCCCGGTCGAGGGCGGGCGGCAGCACGTCGCGGCAGAGGGCGGAAAGGCGGCCGGGCAAAGCCAGGCCGTCGGGCTCCGGTCCGTTCAGGATCGCTTCGATGCGCTGAAGCCGAATGATGTGTGTGGCGGCAGACATGGTTTTATTGCGGAATGACAATCTCATCTTCTGCGGTCACGGAACAGCCATTTTGGTCAATGACGGTGACACGGATACGGATCACGCTCGGGTTTGGCGGGTTGAGCTCCATGACCGCCTTATCCCCATTGGCAAACGAAGGCTTGGCCTGCGGCACCTCCCAAACGAATTCGGAGGGGCTGGCGATCCCGGATGTTGTGGCGCCGAGGTGCAGGCGGGGCAGTCCCCCCGTTTGGTCTATTGTTTTTTCAACGATGTTTACCTTGAACGTGGTCTTCGCGCAGACGGGCGTCCATTTCGTTTCGTTTTTGCACCTGTTCAGCGTTTGGCAGTTCATCGGCGGCACGATCACAGGGGCAAAGTGGGCTTGGGGATTGGCCATGCGGTAGCCCCGGTCGAGGGAATAGGTAATTACATAGTGCTCCATCACTTGCGGAGTGCCCTGTGGCACGGGCAGTTTGTAGTTGACGGCAAACCGGAACGCAAAGGGCAGGCATTTGAACCGTTGGATCAGAAGCCGGCCAAAGGCATTTTCCTTGCCCTGGGCATACTCCAACTGGAGCCATTTGTCGTCGTCCGTCCGTTCGACAATCAGTTTGTTGATCGGGTCAATCCATTGCGTTTGCACGGCCTCCCGGAAGTTCTTGTCGAACGCTTTCTGATCGAATGCGGCCAAGATTTTTTGCACCTCTTCCGTGATGTCGATTTCTTTGCCTTTCGGGCCTTCGAAGGTGAACCGGTCGGTTTGCACCACCGTTACGCCAGCATCCACTTCTTGGCTGTCGATCGGTATCCAGAATGGGTACTCGCAACGTACGACCTCGCCGTCGCAGGGGTAATCGCAGGGCGGCACGCAGGTGTGGGTGAAACGTTTGCTCGCCGGGCAACCCGCGCCATCGGTGACCTCCACGGTGACCGATTTTCCGCTCAATGCGGGCGCGCTTGTGAAATCTGCACCCGAGAAACTGCCCTGCGGGGACGCAAACGGTGGGCGCCCGCCGAGCATCTCGAACTTGACCACGAACTGCCCGTTGGCATCGCACTCGTACTTCTCCGGGCCGAACGCCAGGCGGCCATTGACGGCTACTTTTTGCGGAAGCGATTGGATGCCCGCCGAATCCCGGATCATCACCTCGTGGTCGCCGGCGTCGAGCAGCATCTTGCCGCTGGCCAGCGACACAAAATTGTCGCCGCCCACCTTGACGCTGTACGGCGCCACGCCGCCTGCGGGCGTGAAGGTGACCTCGGCCTTGTTGTCCGCCTGGGTACACCCGACCTCGAAGGTGAACGTCGGGGGGATGGAAGGCAGGGTGAACTGCACCGGTGAGCAGTCGGAACAGCAGAGGTAGGGCAAGAAGAAGTCGGCGATCACCGTGCCGTCGTTCAGGCCTTCCACGGTTTGCGAAATGATCTTCTCCACGGCGGCATCAATGGGGTTGCCTTTGGGGGCCGCGAACGTCTTTTCTGCCTCGGGCTGTTCCAATGCCTTGTATATGACCCGCTTTTCCTGTTCGCTCAGGTTTTGCAGGCTCTGAATGCGCTCGGCCACGGCCTGTTTTGTTCTGGTCGTGGCCACCTTTTCGGCTTTGCCGGCGCTCGGCCTTTTGGCAACGGCAGCACCCGAGTTGGGGCTTGCATTGTCCTCCTCTTCGGCTACCGGCTCGATATCGTCGTGATAGACCAGGATGAACGTACCGCCCATCGGCACGCCGGCCTTGTGCTGGATGCCGGGGTTTTTCTGGAGGAAAAAACTGAGGAACTGTTTCTGTTTGGCCTCCAGCACCCGTTTGGTGCGTTCGGCAACGATGGACTTGAAAAAATCGAGCCGACAGGCATACTGGATGCTTTCCAGCCGGTCGTCAATCTCTTCCCACATTATGATCTGGTCGTTGTCCTTTATCGCTGCCAAGTACTGCGTCCATTTTATTTCGATCACATCGGCGATGCGCTCCAGATCGGAGTGCCGGTTCTCGTAGGCCGGGAAGTTGAAGCCCGCCAAGTCTTCGGCCAGCACCTGTGTGAACTTGGCCAAATAGTAGGCCGGGTAGATGAAAATATAATTGACTTGGGTATTGGGAAGCGTCCCGATCGAATTGATCTCGCCAAAGACGTTGAAGCTGTCCGGGTCGTAGTAGTTTGCATTTTTATGGTAAGGCCAAATAAGACGCTCGAAGTAGCTGCCTATGGATTTTGGGGAAACTAAAAAGTCGGGCGCGCATTCCACCAGCAAGGGGACCGCCGGCTTGAAAGGCGCTGTCGGCTCATTGGCTACCGCCGGATAGGGGAGGTTGTAAAAAAACTGCAATTGTTTGCACAGGAAGCATTTCAGGTCTTCCCTGAACGCGTCGTACAGCGTCTCCAAATCCTGAAACCGGCAGGTCTCCTGGCTCAAGTCAATCGGCAGGTTTTCGTCGAAGGCGCCGGTGCGCAACGCGACGATCTCGATGGGCAGGCGGTAGGTTTCCTTCATCTGGAGCAAAGCCTCCAGCGCGTCCAGGTAGTTTTGGTTGAGGTGCCCCTCGATGCGCAGGAAATTGTACGGCTCCAGGTCGTAGCGCAGCGGCTCCAAGACGAATGCCGGGGGCGCGGGCGCGTACTGGTACGCGCGGTAGCTCAGGTTCTGGTTGGCCTTGTCCCGCAGGGTGCGCTGGGCGTTCCACCGCTGAAAAAGCGGCGGCTTGCCGTCTTGGGCATAGTAGTACGGGATGGCCTTTTCGGACAGAGGCACGTCGGCCAGTTTGCTCGGCGTGATGCGAATCTGGGCCAGGGTTTTGTTTTTCAATTTCAACACCGGGGTTTCCGGTTGCTCGGTGAATCTGCGCAGCATCTCCACGAGTCGGTGGAAAAGCAGCCGCACTTCCTCTGTGCGCCCCTCGCAGCCACTGATGGCCGACGACGCGAGGAAGGGGTGGCGGAAAATGTCCGCCTGGTCTTGGTCGGGGTAGAGCAGCCCCAGCATCAGGTGTCGGGGGAAAAGATCGCTTGGCGGGCAACAGGCGCACATCAGCTCCGCGCCTTTCCAGCGAAACTCATCGTAGGCCTTCAACAGGTCGTCAAACAGGTCGTAGTAGTATTGCAGAAAACGCACCTGCCCGGTGGTCTTGGGCGCTTCATCGAGAAAGTCGAATTTTTTGGAAAACACCGACGGAAACGGATCGGCGGGATACTGTTCTTTCAACAAGGGCAAAAACGCCTGGTACGCTTTCGACAACGCAGCAGCAGTCGTCTTGGACAGGCTGTTTTCGTGGAAAATATCGAAAAAGCCGGCGTACACGTCCTCTGTGGTCGCCGGATCGGTGTTGGGCACGTTAAACCGCGGGAGCCGGATATCGGGAAGTTGGAGCCGCGCAAGCAGCACCGATGCCAGATCGGCGGGCGTGAGCGCGGTGCCGAGGTGGTTGGCCGCGGCGATGATCTTGGTCAAGTCCGTTGTTTTCACCAACAACCGCCGCACCGTCGCCGTCACCTCCGACCCCTTGTCGTCGCAGTTGTTCGGGCTGCAATTGCGCAAGCCCTCTTTTTCAAGTTCCAAAAACAGCAGCACGGCCATGTCCTCCAAAAAGTTGGCCGGGGCGTCTTTCAGTTTGGTGGAGCCTGGCTCGTCCTTTTCGAGCAGCTCGTACAGCTCGTATTGCAGGCGGATGGTTTTGGTGTTGTCGTTCGGGTCAGGCTTTTCGTATTTGAACGGGAGGTACTCCGTCACCTCATCGGGCAGGACGTAGGTTTTGTACTCCACCAGCGCGACTTCTTCTTCCGGCTCCACGATCAGGTAGCCCTCCGAGGTCACGCCGCAGCCCTTGGAAAGCAGGATGGAAACGTTGCCCGCCGTCCGTTTGATCTCCAGCCCGCACACGATGCCGATGCCGATGAGATTGGCCCGCGTCAGGCGCTCCTGCTCGTCCAAATAATTAAACACCTGGTTCAGGTGGCGGTTGGTCAACACCTGATTGGCTTCAAAGATCGGGTAGGTATCTTGCTTTGGTTGCATGACGTGACTGTTTTGTCAGTTTAAGAATTATTTTTTTGCACGCGCCGGTGCCCCAGCGCGGTGCTGTCGAGCCGAACGGGATTGTCGTCGCTGCCGTCGTCGCAGTCGTGCAGCGTGGCGCCCGGGTAGACGTTTCGGAGCTTGCCGAGCAGGTCGAGCACCGCCCAAAGGCGATACGATACCTCCCGGTAGCCCTCGTACCGCCCTTTCAGCAGCGCGACCAATTTGGCCTTTGTGCCCGTATTGGCATCGTCATCGAACTGAAAACCATTGTTCGGCAGCACGACGAAGCCCGCCGGATCGGGAACGGCCCAGATACCGCTGTCGAAGGCTTCGTCGGTGTCGCAGGTGTTTTTCATTTTTGTGAAAAATTCCATGCCGTAGGCGGTCAGGATCCCAGCGGCCCATTGGCAGGCAACGCCGGGCGCGGGCCTGGCCGACACGGGCGTGAGCCCATCCACGAGGATCGCCTCTACGCGCTCCAGCAGCCGTTCCTCCGTCCAGTCGAAGCGCTTGTTGGCCTCAAGCCATTTTTTCCAGGCCGCCTCGAAACGCTCGAACTGCCAGCCCGAAAAGGCGATCTCGATGAAATGCGCCAGCAACAGCGCCTTGATTTCGTCCCAGGTGCCGTCGGCGATGACCGCCGCGCAAGCAATTTTTGCCTTCGAAAATCCGCTGAACAGCGGCGTAACCAGCGACTCCCAGGTTGTTTTTTTTAAGTGCAGCGTGGTTTTGTCCTTGAAAAAGGTGTCGAAGGCCGTGTCGTATTTTTCCATAATGGCCCATGCGCAGGCGTGCGCCTGTTCGCACAGGATGATCGCCGTGATCTCCTCCTCGGCGGCGGCGGGGTTTTCCTTCAAAATCTCGGCGGCGCGAGCCAACAGCACAGGGTCCGTGGCCATGCGATCCTTCACGTCCTGTCGGAAGTTCAGGTCGTCTTCCAACCGTTTGGCGACCTCGGATACCGCCGGGTCGCAGGGATCGGGCGCGAAACCGTCGTTGCCCACCCAGCAAATCTTGGGCAGCAGGTGGGCGGGCGTTTCCCCCCGAATGGTGCGGTCGGCAAAACGCCGCATCTCGAGGTCGGTGTCGAACGGCTTGGCCCAGCCCGTCATGACGTAGGTCAGCCGGAATGAGTACGGGTCCACCGCTTCGCCGCAAGTAGTGCAGCCGCCGTCGGCACAGGCGGGGTAAAGCGCGTCGCCATGAAACTTGGGCCGCAACAACAGGTGCTCCACCACGATGAACCGTTCCGCCTCGTTGCCGGGCGCGATGCCGAGCAAGGCCCGCAACCGGAGGCGCAGCCCGGGTGCGTTGGCGGGGTCGGTCGGGTTGTTGCGGTAGTCGAAGGCCTTGCCCCGGTCGTGGCTGATCTTGTCGGCCACGGTCAGAAAAGCCAGTTTGTCCGTGATCAGTTCTTGCTGCGCCGCCAGGGCATCGGCGCGGTCGGTCAGCAGCAGGGCGTACTCGCCGAACTGTTCCCCGAAGCGCGCGAGGAGGTGGTTGAGGAACCGGTTTCGGCGTTCGAGGAACTCGTCGGCGGTTTCCGCCAGCTCCTGCAGGCCGCCGGCCGTGAGGCCGTCGAGTAGGTCGTTGGCGCCCTCGAGGACGCTGCCGTCGAGCAAACGGGTGAAGTAGGTGCGCTTGGCCGCCGTTCCGATGGAAAACAACTGGGCGGTGTTGGCGATCTGGGCCGTTGCGTTGGCCAGCATCTGCTCGAAGACCATGAGGTAGCCCTTCAACTGCCGCGCCTGTGCGCGGCGCAACACGGACGCATTGCTCGGCAAGCCTTCCTGCCCCACGCCGTAGGTGCGCGGCAGGCTGTACTGCACCGGGAAAAAATCCTCCGGGTCGCGGAAGGTGCCCACCGGCTCGGGCAGGTCCATGGGTGCGTTGGGCACCTTGGGCCGGTCGGCTGCGCCGCGCAGCTGGGTCAGGGTTTCGCGGGCTTCCGCCCCACGGGCCTGGAACGGCAGGCCGTTTTTGTAGAACAGGAACCGCGAGAGGTTGAAGTAGAGCCGCGGCTGGTGCAGGGGCGTGACGGCCAGCGTCCAGGAGGCGCTCTGCACCGGTTTGCCCTCGGGGTCGTACTTGGTCAACTGCAGGTTGTTCACGGCCCGCACGCCCTCGATGTCCATGAGCAGGTTGATCAGGTCCGACACCCGCAGTTCGGTCTTCAACCCCGATGCAACCAGTTCGTCGGCCTTGAGGAAGCCACTTTCGAGTTCGGGGCCGTTGAAAATCTCTTCGGTCGGCACGCCGGCGTCCTGCAACTCGGGCAAGGTGTAAAAGGGTACGGGTGGGTTGAAATACCGCTCGACGGCAAACCAGATTTCGGCCTGTATCCGCTCGATGTCGGCATCGGGTGTCACCTCCACATCGGCGCACACGGCCACGTCCTCCACGTCCACGCGCCGCACCCGGCAGAAGTCCTCGTCGAGGTTTCGGTGGCCGTGCAGGGTCGTTTTGGCGCTGTCCACGGCATCGGCGGCCTTGCGCAGCTTCCAGCGGTACTGCTGGATGAAACCGGTAGCAGTCCTCACGTCGGGAGGCATCGTCTGCAGCCAGGTTTGCAGGGCGAACCCGAGTGGATCGGCCGGAGACAGCACCTTCAGCGCATTTTTGGCCGTTTCGCCGCCGAAGAAACGCATGGCCACGTTGTTCAGCACGAGCGGGTCGCCCACGTCGAACGTGACGTTGAACGACACGTAAAACACCTCGCGCCAGTAGCGGCGGAGCTCGGCGTCCTTGACCACCGCATCGAACGGGTCGGTCTCGGTCAGTTCGCTGACGTTGCTGCGCGTGAACCGAAAAGCGCTGATGCCGGTGATTTTCCGGTCGAACGCTTTCGTGTCGGTGCCCTCGTATCGGATGAAGTTGTTCAAAACCTGCCGGTCGAGCAGTTCCCAAGCGGGAAAGCGCAGTTCGAGGGTGAGCGGGTGGGGGGCCTTGTCCTCGTCGTAGGCGAACACCGTCTGTTCGATCTTCCGGTCGTTCAGGTCGCCCAGTTGGGGATCGGACTCCAGTTCGAGCAGGGCCTCGTACAAGCCGAGCGGTTCGACTGTTGCGGGCGAAAACTGCGTGTCGGTGGTTTTTTTGTACGAAAGTTGGAGTTGTTTGAGCTCGTCGCACCAGGCGTAGTAGAGGAGGTCGCAGGCGCATTTTTTGCAAAAAACCCAGGCGTTGCGCACAGGGGAGAGGTCTAGGAGCAGGCGGCGGAAATCGTCGGGTGTCCAGGGGTTGATGGTCAAAATCCGCCGGGCGGTGTAAAATGCCTGATCGGGCGCTACCTGGCCCGGAGCGGGTGCCAGAAGGTCTTCGATGTCCCAACCGGAGCGGTAGGCCAGGTCGGTGATGGCGAAGGCGAAGGCTTCGAGCAGGGTGATGCCGGGGTCGTGGAGGTTGTAGTCCGTCCACAGGCGGCTGCCCATCTGCTCAATGAAACCGATTCCCTCCCGGCGGAGGCGGTAGAAGTCCTCGGCGGGCCGAAGCACGGGTTGTTTCGATATGGTGACAGGCGCTTGGCTCATGTTTGGCAAGGGCATTTTTCGCGGGCTTCTTTTGCTCCCGCTTCGGTGATCGCTTCGATGGCATGGTGGCTTTCGGGCACGGAGACGAGGATCGAGACGGCCTTGGACGGCTCGACTTCCGACAGGTCGCCGCTGGTGATGGTTTTGTTTTCGTAGATGTGGCGCAGCGCGAAGTCGGTCACGAAATCCACGTACGGGCGCTCTTCCACGAAGTTGATGAGCACGGATTTGTAGATTTTTCCGCCGAAGTTGGGCACGGCCCCGTCGTGGTATGCCCAGGGCGAGAGGAAGCGGGTGATCTCCTGCTTCAACTTGTTTTTGTAGTAGGTTTCGTCGAAGCCGGGCAGCAGGCGCACGCGGAACTCCGTGCGCACCTCTTCAAACTCCGGGTTGCGCACGTGCAAGGTGGCAAAACAGGTAGTGCGCGCCCGCAGGAAGGTTTCGATCTCTGTGAGCAGCCCTAGGCTGGCGTAGGGTTTGAGCGGGTCGCGCAGGTTGTGCTGTTGCTGGTTGGGCACCACCACGAGGGTGACGTGGCCGGGGGCGAGCTCGCGGTACCTGGCCGGTTCGGCAGATTGTTTTTTCCGGGTCGCCGTGGCCGGTATTTCGGCTTTTGCCGGTTGAAACTGGGTGTGCGGAAGGCATTTGACGCGGTACACCTGCGGGAAGGCCTCGAGCACGAGCCGCTCGTAGTCCCATAGTGCCACCGAGCGGTCTTTGTGCCGCAGCCGTTCGCTGATGCGGGTGTAGAACGCGGCGGCCGTCTCCCGCCCGCGCCCGCCGAAGGTTTCGAAGGGCTGGGCGATGGCCTTGATCGCCGCGTCGGGCTGGTCGAGCTCGGCGATGGTGCCTGCGGGCAATGTTTGGGCCGGGAACGCGGGGTCGTTGCCGGCATCGGCAAAAGTGGCCCGCAGGGCCTGGGCGGCTACGAGTCGGAGGCGGCAGACGGCATCGCTGTTCGTCCCAACGGCCAAGCGTATCCAGTGCGAGCCGGCGGGCAGCAGGGTGTTGTCGCTGTTGGCGTCGCGCGGTACCGCAAGGGTGACGATGCCCGAGCGAAGCAGTCCCGCCGTGCCGTCGTCCAGTTCGTTTTGGCCAAAGGCGACCCACCGGTTATGGCGCAGGTAGCTCCACGAGATGTGTTTTTCGGGCTTTGGGGCGGTAGGGTTGGCCGTGCCGTCGGCTACCTGGAACAGCAGCGCCAGGTTTTGCGGGGGCACTAGGCCGGCGATGCCGATGTACAGCTCGGCTTCCGACTCCTGCCCGTCGCTCCGCTTGAACGGGGGGAACAAGGGGACGTTTTCTTCGCCGCTCAGGGCCGGATGCCGCTCGGCATGGCCGAAAGGGCAGATATGGAAAAACTTGGCCTGGCGCTTGTCGAAGTCCGCAGCGTTGCTCGAACCGAGGGCAATGGGCTGGCTGGCCTCGTAGTCGAGGGCAATGGCCGTGGCAAACGGGCCGATGGGAGGCGTTGGCGCTTCGGTCGGGGGATCGTCGGTGGGCAATCCTTTGATATAGTTGAAAAGCGCCGTTTGGAAGGCCGCCTGCCCAAAGTCGGCCGACAGGGACAGGCGCACGAACCCATGCCGGGCGGCAGCGTGGTACTGCTCGTTTTCCGTGAGGTCGGGGGCATCCACCACCGTGTCCTGAGCGCTGCCTAGGGTAATCGTGTTGGCTGTGTCCGCGAAAGTATCGTCGCCGCTTGGTGGCCCGCTCCATTTGCCGGTGTCGGACAGCAGGTACGCGACCTGGATGGTGGGGCCTCCGGAATTTGGCTTGGACTCCGATTTTCCTGAAAACTCAACCTTCGAATAGACCTCGTTTGCAGGCTTTACAGACAAGCCTTGCAGCGATTGATCTTTTTTTACGGCCGCGATGCCGTAGTACGTTTCGGGAACTTTTGGGCTGGGTGGCCCGATGTACGGCGCCGGCGGATTTTGCCACGTCAACGTCACCTTCACCGAACCGGCGGTCAGTTTTTTTTGGAAAACCTCCTTCGAGCCAATGGTCAGGCCGCTATTGGCCAGCGGTTGCGCCCCAAACGGCTGGAACGGCTTGGACGTGTCCACCGGGCCGAAATCGTTGGAAACGGCGAGCTGTTTGAGGTCTTTCACGATTGTCGCCAGCGTGAATTTGGTTATTGCCGCGTCCTGCAAATCCCGGTACAGGTAGGCCGAAGCGCTGTCGTGTTTCAGCAGCACCAGCATCACCGGCAGGTTGGTGTCGAACCCGTAGCCGTGCGTTTTTTTCGAGTAGGGGGTTACCGGCGGGAAACTTCCGTTCAGCGTAACCGCCAGATTTGCCCCGGTAAAAGAGGACGGTAGGGCCTCCGTCCACCCCTCTTCCGTGGAGAACAGGCAACGGATGCGGTCTTTTTCTTCACCCGAAACGCTCAGCCCGTCGAAGGTCAGCGTTATCGTTCGTTCGCCTCCTGCCAAAAGCAGGTGGTGCGAGGCCACGGCAAATCCCAATTCGGCAAACGGCATCTGGATGGCCGACAGGTTGCCGTTGGTGTAGGCTTTGTTGAAAAACGGGTGCCAAGACTGGTCGGCCGAGGTCAGTTCGGCACCGAGGCCGTCGGCGGAATTCGACATAGGCGCGGCGAAAATCCGGCCCACGGGATTGGTCGCCTTCAGCGCAACTACGGTGTCTGTCTCCTCCGGGTGCCGGTACACGGTTTTCAGGGCCGTCACTTTGGCCTTGTTGGCCACAAAGTCGCGGTCGTTTTTGAAAAATGCGTCGCGACCGAGCGCGTCCTTGCCGGCCGTGAATTTTTCCCCTGCGGGAAACTCGCGGGCCGTGGCGTGTTTGGCGAGTTCGGCCAGCAGGTGTACATGGCCCGGCGCTGCGGGTTTTTCGCGCAGGCGCAACACTTTTTTGTAGTAAAAATCGAGGTGTCGCCCGGTGAGCGTGTTGGCCTCGGCGCGGGCGTGCTCCAGCAGGCGCAGGAAAGCAGCGAACAGCGTGTAGTGTGGCGCATGGTCGTCATGCCGGGTGTAGGATTCCTCCAGGGCGGCCTTGGCCTCCTCCACCGTGCGGGAATATGCGCGAAGGAACTGGTCGAATATGGCCGTGAACAGGTTGTGTGTCGTCAGGCCGTTGATCTGATTGAATACGCTAGGCCCCGCGCTGTAGCCGTCAACA
>Ga0154020_10001252_pt1 | contig 31603 bp, 27 predicted proteins | sample Klosneuvirus_201_FD_109709 | JGI IMG/M metagenome (GOLD analysis project Ga0154020, IMG submission 109709) | Active sludge microbial communities from wastewater, Klosterneuburg, Austria - Klosneuvirus_20160825_MG | ecosystem: Engineered > WWTP > Aerobic digester > Activated sludge | place...
ACGCAATTTGTTATCGATTGAACTGCGATTGTGTTTGCAGAGGCTGCATTCTGCGGGGCGCGTTGGGGTTAACCTGGAAGAAGCTTTCGGCAACGGCCGCACCGACGCTGTTCAGTTGAGATTGAAAGTTGTCCACAAACTGGTGCAATCCGCCGCCAATGATCTCTCTGGCCTGGGCGTAGTTAAGTTTCGCATTCATCTGTCCCAGCAGTTGCTCGGCGGGATTGCAGAACGAGTGGACGGGAGTGCCCGAAATGGCTCGTACGCTTTTTTCGGCGTCTCTGACGCAGAATCGGAGCGAACGCGGAAATCGCGTATCCAGAATCAGAAAATCCACGACTTTGATTGGTTCAATTCGACCATATTCCCGGCGATACATCTGCAATGCACTGGTCGATTCCAGCAGGGCCGCCCACTGAACGACGTCCACCTGCGAGCCAACATGCGTCGGATCGGGGAGTAGAATGAAATATTTCACGTCGAGAATTCTGGACGTTTTGTCCGCCCGCTCCAGGTGATACCCCAAGCTGGAAAAGTGCCATGCTTCGCCTCGGGACCATGTCGCTCGAGTCACCCCGAGTACCTGATGAGCGGATCGCTTGATCTGTTCCAGAAATTTGTGCGGCTGGTTCAGAACCTGATCAGGGTTTGCAGCGGCCGAACGCATGCGGAGATAAAAGCGATTGACGGCCTCCCACATCGGGGTCGTCAGATTCTCGCGGACTGATCGGGCATTTTCACGGGCAGCAGTGAGACAGTTCACCACGGAATTCATGTTTCGGCGATCAAACAACAAATACCGAATTACGTTTTCCTGTGTGGGAGCGGCGTACGATTTTTCGAAGTCCTCGACATCACTGCCGGCATGCAGTAATGATGACCACAGCACCTCCTCACTGCCGCGATACCCCAGCGCAATCGTGGATGTGACGTCCACGAATCTCGCCTGGTTTTCCGCACGCTCCAGATAGCGACTCATCCAGTACAATGATTCAGCAACACGGCACAACATAAAGTACTCTCTTTGTTGAATGATTCAGAAGCCCGGAAATTCCAGGCTCTCAGGAATTCCCAAGCAGCACCCATGTATCTTTGCTGCCACCGCCCTGAGATGAATTCACGATCATCGAACCCTCTTTCAGAGCGACACGGGTCAGGCCACCTGGCAGGACAAAGATGTCTTCGCCGAACAGGATAAACGGACGAAGATCCACATGTCGAGGAGCCAGCGTTTGATTGATGACGGTCGGAACCGTCGAAAGTGTCAGCATCGGCTGAGCGATATAGTTGCGAGGATCCTTGCGGATGGCGGCTGCACATGTGTCACGTTCTTCCTGTGACGCCTGGGGCCCCATCAAGATGCCATAGCCCCCCGACTCGTTTGTCGGCTTGACGACCAGTTCATCCAGATGTCCCAGCACATAATCAAAGTCGGCTTTAACCGAACACAGATACGTCGGAACATTTTGCAGGATCGCGTCTTCACTCAGATAGTAGCGGATGATCGCCGGGACGAACTGATAAACGGCTTTGTCATCGGCGACGCCGGTTCCGGGGGCATTGGCGAGCGTCACGTTGCCAGCGCGATATGCACGCATCAGGCCTGGCACGCCCAGCATACTATCGGCTCGAAAGCATTCCGGATCGATAAAGTCATCGTCAATGCGGCGGTAAATCACATCCACGCGCTGCGGACCGCGGGTGGTCTTCATCCAGACCATGTTTTCTTCATCGACAAACAGGTCGCTGCCGTTGACGAGTTCCACCCCCATCTGCTGGGCAAGGAAGGAGTGTTCAAAATACGCTGAATTGTACACGCCGGGAGTTAGGACAACGGCAGTCGGGGTCGAAACATGCGCAGGCGCTGTTTTGAGCAATGCGTCGAGCAGACGTTCAGGATAGTCTTCGATGGATGCGACGATGGAGCCGTAAAATGCTTCCGGCAACACTCGTTTCATGATTTCGCGATTTTCAAGGACGTAACTCACGCCGGAAGGACAACGGAGATTGTCTTCCAGCACGTAGAGAGTCCCGTCATGATTCCGCACAAGGTCCGTCCCGACGACATGCGTCCAGACACCGCCTGGAGGTCGAAATCCCTGACACTCCGGGCGATACGTTTTAGCCGTTTTGACAAGTTCTTCCGGGACGACTCCATCTTTCATGATCTTGCCGTCACCGTAGACATCATCCAGAAACAGATTCAACGCTCGAATCCGCTGTTTGAGGCCGGCTTCTATGGTTATCCATTCGTCCCAGGCAACGGGGCGCGGCACAACATCAAATGGCCAGACTTTTTCATTGCCGTCATTGTGGCCGTAGACGGCGAAGGTGATTCCCTTTTCAAGCAGCTCTTCCTCGGCATGACGCTGACGCTCCGCAAGCACCTCCGGGGAAAGGGAGGCCAGTCCACCAGACAACGCCGGATGACGGGGCGTTCCTGCCGACGTGAGAAGTTCATCAAAATTCCCGGAAGATTCATTCACGTCCATTAGCTTTCGCATGAAGTTGGAGACACCGATGACTCGAATTTCAGCACTGCGGCAACACCTTGATGAGAGAGTCTCTGTCGTGGCGCATGGCTTTCGCAATCCGCCTGCGTCTGATGCAGGAATTATGCCTTGACGTCGGGTCCGTGTCGCAGACTGACCGCCAGGGATCTTCAAAATTAGCCCGACTGGCAGGATCCGCCGCAGCGGACCTCTCAGAGCCAGCGGGTCGCAAACTTACTTTTGCCAACCGGTGGCAAGCATTCAAGCGAAACGTAATACTTCGCGGGTTCCGCAGCCGATAGGCAGGGAAATTCCTGCTCTTTGACCTCGCACAAGAAGGGCGAGAAATATCGGATGGCGGGCGGCGTCTGTCTGAGGATCCTTGTGAATGGCAACGAAATCACGATACCCCTGCGTCCCCCTTTTTGGCCCACCCGGTGTCGGAAAGGGTACTCAAGGCAAGATTCTGGCTAATATCCCCGGCTTTTTTCATCTTTCCGTCGGCGACGTCTTTCGTTCCATCGATATTGGGTCACCCAACGGTCGCGAAGTTTACAATCATATTTCGCGCGGAGAACTGGTCCCGGACGCATTGACGATCAAGATCTGGCGGAAGGCGCTGGAAGCATACATCTCCCTTTCATGGTTCAAACCTCGGGAAGACCTGCTCATTCTGGACGGCATGCCGCGCAACGTGCGGCAGGTCGAGATGATTCAGGAGCATCTGGAGATCAACCGAGTCATCTTTTTGAAATGCTCTGACGAAGAGGACATGATCCACCGGATTCGCCGCCGCGCGATTCGGGAGAACCGCACGGACGACGCAAACGAGGTCATCATTCGCCGCCGCTTTGATATTTATCGGGAAGTCACGGCGCCGGTGCTGCAGCAATATGATCCTGCAATTATCGATGAAGTGGATGCCAATGGTTCACCGTCGGAAGTCTTGTCCTCGATCCTGAAGTGCCTCATTCCTGTTCAGAACGAATTGTTTGAAGCCAATCGTCGCGAAGAGGAATTGCGGGACTCCTGAACAGGGAAACTCGTCGTTCTCCGTTCTAAACCATCGGATTGCCTTATGCGCCACCGAATTCGTCATCATAGTCGGCCATTGCGGCAAGAATGACTTTCTCCGCATGGGCGCGGTCGTAGATGTGATCGATGGAAACCTGCTGAGTTGTTTCACCAGGCATCACCTTGTACGTTGTGAAGTAGTGTCGCAGTCGCTGCACCAGAGCCTGCGGAAGCTCATCCAGGTCTTCCACATGGGACCAGATCATGTCCTGAGCCAAAACGCCGATGATTTTGTCGTCAGCCTCTCCACCGTCAAGCATCGGCAGGCCGCCAATAACTCGAACGGTGACGATGACTTCTGACTTCGTGATCGGTCGCTCGCTGAGCACGCAGATATCCAGCGGGTCGCCATCCCCTTTTCGAGCCTTCGGCATCAGTTCGGCCACTCGCGTTCCGCAAAACGTACGCGGCACAAAGCCGTACAGGGCTGGCGGCTGCGATGATGTTCGCTGAGGCCGATCGACACGCAGATAGCCGGTGACCTTATCGACTTCATATTTGACCAGGTCAAACGGGGAAATCTCGATGAACGCATGCACCAGATGCGGGGGATCTGGTCCCACCTCAAGTCCATGCCACGGGTGCGGTCGCCAACGAAAGAATGGTTTTGGGAAAGCCATACAAATGAGTTCCACAGAATTCAGCGAACGTGATCCAAAAAGAAAGCACTGCAGCAGATCACAACTGGCGAAACTCTAAGGCATCCGGCAAACGATGGAAGCGCCAGTGTGTCTGTCATCATGAATTTTGCGAGAGCAGAGACCGTCTGTCCCGCGATTCGCCAGGAATTGACGCGGAAACCCGCCGAATCTGCTGAAAAGCAACAACCTCCCGGAGAACCAACAGCGGCGCATGTGGCAACCTTCATTCCTCTTCAGCAGGTGCTGACCGACAACATTGATTGTTTGTTCGTGTTTGTTGAGCATCCCGAAGTCGAACCAGCGAATAATCGCAGTACACGGAATGCTCGGCGCGAAGTCGAGTCAGCCTGACGACCATTGCTATCCCCCATACGGACTCCAAAACCCCGTAAAACGCTCACGCACACAAAATGGACAGCGACCACGAATCAAAGGGGTCAGGCCTCTTTGTTGACGTTGTTTTCGGACATTGGTAGACTCTGGTGCCACTTTCCAGGGCATCAGCGATGCCATGACCGCCACGGGCTGACGAAGCCGGAGGATTGGCGCTGGGACTCGCTGTGCGTTGGTTGCAAAAGCCAGAACGCGATCCCAAACTGCTGTCACCGTGGCCGTTGCCCAGGCTTCCTGGCTGGACGGCTCGCGTCAACGAGAGCATCACGAAACAGGAACTGGACGCGGCTCGGCTGTCGGCTCAGCGAGGCAAACCATTCGGCGACGAAGCCTGGGTGGAGTCAATCGCACGACGGCTCAACCTTGAATCCACCATACGTCCCCGAGGCCAACCACAAGTTCGTTTTCCAAAGGATGAGGCGAACAAAGAATCCTGACCCCGGGATGCATCCATTCATGACCGCGCCAAGTATAATAGGTGAAATCCGTGGTGCAAAAATCGAAGCATCGAACAACGAGCCACACGCATGCGAATCAGGTAACCGGAACACAATCAACAACCAGACTGACGATCCGCCGAGAGAACGTGCAGATGAAAAATGCGGTTGAATCGACACGTTGGTCACGCGCATGACAGTCAGCGCGGACGAATTGTAATCTATGCGGCAGGCGATTAGCCGGACGTATAGATGGAAATCTTCGAGTGAGAAAAATGATATAAACCATCACTCACAAATCACTTCTGATTTTAATAACAGACAGTAGCTACGCTTACTTTTCAAAACATGTTGCATTTGAGTCAAGTTCTGATGGTTGAGTCAACAAAAGCCCCCTCCCCAGCGGACGAGCTTTGAAGGGGGAATCGATTCAGTTGCAAAGTTTGGCGAATGATTGTCCGGCGGCGGGTGCCTTGTAGGGCTTCGCTTCAGCTTACTGAAGGCGATGATGATTACGCTTGGATGGCGTTTATGCCGTATTTGTTGAACAAGTCACTCGGGCGCTGTTGGCAACTGCTATGTGCAAGAGAAATCATGCCAGGCTCCACTCCGGATTTGGCCACAATGCGATAAACTTTCGCGGCAGGACGCCGCGACAGCATGTCGCCACGCGCGAAAGCGTCTTACAATCCATCGGTCTGAGGCGAGCCGCGATGCCTCGCTAGACATTACTCTCTGAGTGATGAATGCCGCGCGGCACCGCACTTGAGCAGCTAAGGAACGTTCGATACTTATACTTCACGCGGTCAGAAATGGCGCTGTGAATTTTCTTGCGATTGTCCCCTCTCCCCCCCGCAATTGATTTCCCAACTTCACAACCTTTCCACGGGGGAGAGGGCTAGGGTGAGGGGGAAGAATCCACTGTTTTCTGGTTCATCCTATGAACTCCAGGTCAGCCCCCTCATCCCGCCTGTCGGCCACCTTCTCCACCTTACCAAGGGGCAATGGTGTTGACTTAAGTAAAAATGCAGCACTCCATGGCTCTAGTGACCCCGTGTCGGTGGACCGCAGACTTGCAAGCTACCGTTGTAGCCGACCAGTCTTGCTCCCACCGACACGGGGTCGGATGGAGAGCTTAAGTCCACGCCATTCTTACCAAGGAGGAGAACGCCCCATGGAAAATGTCCGCTTTGAAAAGCGGAGTTCCGTCTGAGGGTGGCCGGGGCTGGACCGAGCATAGCGAAGGAAGCACCGGGGTTTCGAGCTGTCGCTCTCCAACCCCGGCCACCCGACCGCAGTGAGCAGCATTGGCGAAGCCATGCTTGCCCTACCCTACCAGTCGTCCGTTCTGAACGGCGAGGCCGGGATGCCTTCGACGTTGTAGAGGTTCGCGCCGGTGGGGTTCATCGAATAGGCGTAACGTACAGCCACGGGCTCGGCAACTTCTGATGACTTAACAACAACGCCGCCGCCGTCGATCGTGGCTTCGGCCCAGTGCCATTTCTTATCGGCACCAGCAATCGCGAATCGTTCAAGCTTGCCGTCTTTGACGACTAGCAGCGGAGTCAGGCCATCCTTTTTGCCGACGACAAGTCCGCCGCCGACATGGTCGAATGAAACGCGAATCGAGCCGCCTTCGGCTTTGTGGCTCTTGTACAGCGGTCCACTGGGAACGACGTTCTTCATGCCATAGGTCTGATTCAGAGCCCATTGAGCTAACCGTGAGCCAACGTCCTGCTTGTTGCGAGGATGGATGTCACCTGCTTCGCCGATGTCGATAATTACCGCCATCCCGGTGTGCTTGATGTTCAGCGACTTGCGCTGGGCTTCGCGAAGTTTGGCCCAACCGTCACCGCCTTCCGGATTGTCATTGGGATTCTGGAAGTTGGCCAGTTGCACCCAGTAAAACGCCAGGTCAGGATTGAATAGTTCTCGCCAGCCGTTCACCAGAGCCTGAGTCTTGTGATAATAGGACTCGCCTTCACCGCCGTTAGACTCGCCCTGATACCAGATTGCGCCGCGCATCGCGAAGGGTGCCAGCGGATGAACCATCGCGTTGTAAATTGCCGAAGGCGAGCCACCTTCGACCTTGGTGTCTTCCTTGTACGCCGCCACTTGATCCGCGATCGCTTTCAATTCGGGCACACTCTGAAAACCGGCTGGCGATGTCCACGGTTCGATGCGAGTGCCGCCCCAGTTCGAGCCGACAAGACCGATCGGCACTTTTAATTCGTCCTGAAGTCGGCGACCAAAGAAATAACCGACTGCCGAGAAGCCACCCGCCGTGTTCGGCTCACAAATCTGCCAGTTCCCTGGGCATGTGTCTTTGGCCACCGGAGATGTGAGGTGGCCGGGCACGTTGAAGAGTCGAATCTGCGGATGGCTCGCGGCGGCTACTTCTTCATTGGCGTTTATCGTCGATTGCAGAGGCCACTCCATGTTGGACTGTCCTGAGCAAATCCAGACTTCGCCGATGAGCACATCTTTCAGTTCAATGGTGTTCTTCCCGCTCACTTTCAGCATCTGACCTTCGGCATTGGCCTTCAGAGGGTCGAGCTTCACTTGCCAGCGTCCGTCTGCATCGGCGGTGACCTTCTTGCTCTGGTCTCCAAGCGTCACCGTGACTTCCTCACCTGCCGCAGCCCAGCCCCAAACTGGTACAGGCAGCTCGCGCTGCAACACCATCGAGTCGCCAAAGATCGATGCCAGTTTCACATCCGCTTGCGCCGACGTGATCAAGCCCGCAAAAACCAAAGCCATGGACAAACAGGACAAACGCTGCCGGAAAATCATACAGTGCTCCTCGGTGGTTCAAAGGTCAGGTGATGCGCCGCTGGTATGTTCGCGATGAGGTTGCTTCATCAGAGCCTGGCGCGCGGTGGGCACGGAGTGTAAACAATCCCGAACGCACTGGCGAGCATTCGCGGAGAGCATTCGCGGAGAGCCTGTGAATCTTTGAAGCACTTAGGCGAAAATCTACTGGGCGTCTCTCTTCGCGGGCGATTTGGTGGTGGCAGAACTTTTTCGGGGGACTTTGGGAGTTTGGGTGCCGATCTCGAAGGGGACGGCGGGGAAGGAGCCGTAGTTGGTGCGGCGAGGTTTGGGATTGGGGTTGTCTTTGGTCTTTTCGGGCGTGACGATTCGGTGCGCGTTGAAGATCAGGTTACCGCGCTGGCCAGGGACGGTTTTCTCGGGGTCCATGACGAGTTGAATGGCGAAACTGCCCATGCCGTCGGAGATGATGTCGGCGGTGACCCCTTTGGGCTCGGTCAGCTCCACATGGAGTTCGTTCAGGTCAATGTTCTCGGCAGCAGCGCGCACCGGCAAGTAGACCTCCCCGCCGCGCGGAAGTGCGATTGTCGGCGAGGTCACGGCGATATCGAAGGGGGGCTTGGGGTTAGGGCTGCCGCTGACGATGACGGTCCAATTTTCGACCGGAATGAGGTGCGTCCAGGCGAAGGCTTGCATCATGTTTTCCGCCGGGACTGCTGGCCGCACGACCCACGCACTACTGCTGCGGCCTCGGGCGCGACCGTTCATTTCCAGCACGATCGGCTCCTTCGGCGCTTGCGCTGGCAGGGAGAGTGTCATAGTGACACGATCAGCGTTGCCGGGAATGATGTTGCCGGACAACGCGAACCCCGGCGGCGGCTCGACGAGCGTCACTTCGATGTCTTCGGCGAAATTGTCCTGTCGCATGGCATGCACGGTGATCGGCACGATGGCACCCGAGCGACCGATGATGGTTGCTGGCGTGACGCGTAATTCAAAGTCCGGTTTGGGCGCTCGCAAATGCAGTCGGTAGACGAAATTCGGGCCGCCACCATCTTGCGTGTCGCTCAAGTGCAAATACGCGCCGGTGGGGGGAATAATCGCCACCAGGTGCGAGTCGGCATGGTGCGTGAGCAGGCTCTGCGTTTTGTCCTCGAAGTCGTCGTTGAAACCGATTTCCTGGCCCCGCATGTCGGTCAGCGTCACCCGTGAATCGAGCGGCGAACCATGCCGTCGGGAATGCACTTCTATTGCGACCCGACCTCCACCGGTAATATGGAACACATCCTCGTCGCCGGGAGCATCGATCCGCCCGTTGACGATGGTGCGGGTCGAGATGTCCTGGGCGGTCGCCTGATCGTTGTTCGGCTCCTGTTCGAGCACTTCAGTCAGCAGGTCCATTTGCACCGGGATGTTCACTTCCTGCCCCGTGCCCTGCGGCACCACATACCAGCGCACGGGGCGGAATTGGCGAAAGGTGACTTTTTTCGTCAACAGCGTGGCTTGCGTGAGGTTCCAGCCTTCCAGTTGAATCGGAGTTTCCTCGTCCCACTGGGCACCGAGCGGAAAGATGCTGGTGACAAAAGGAATCTCGCCGAGCGTCAAACGGTACACGAAATCTTCGCGACCGCGGTAGAGCGAATCGTTAATCTTGACGGTGTAACGACCGTCGCGCGGCACTTCGCAGTAGAGCACCGGATCCTGGCTGAATTGAAATGAACCGGCGAACGCCACCTCTTTGCCGTCGGAGTCGGTCAGCACGAGCGACGCCTGAAACCAACCGGGGACGGCATCGGCCAGGTAAGGAATCACATCCCGCGCAGAAGCGACAACGACGAGTTTCATGCCGCGCTTCGCGTCGAACGAAAATGTATCAACATCACCGGGCATGATTTGCCCGTTGACGACGATCGGAAATTGTTTGATGACGGGGTCAGGCGTGGTGTCGTTCGGCTCCGCCTCCCGCACTTCAGCCCACTGGCCGACGTGAATCCAGAGCGGGTTGGAGATTGTCCCTTCCGACATCAGCCGCAATTCACGCTTTCCCAGCGGTGCGTCGTCAGCCACCGTCACTTGCAGCGTGAGCTCTTCTTCGAGTTGTTCGTTCGGCTGCCGCTTACTGTCGCGGTCGCGAACGCGGTGGATTTCCATTTCGCGCAGTTGCTCTTCGGTGATGCCAGCTGCCGCGACGACTTCCGCTTCGGTTGGCGTGGCGTTACCTTGCTCCATAAGTTTTGTCCGCGTGTCATCGAGCTTCATCCGCAAGCCGTTGTACTCGCCTCGCGTCATGGGGCGATACCACTTGACGACTTCCAGCTTAACGCCGTCACCGGCAACGAATGCCTCCTTGACGTCCTGGAGATACTGCCCGCCCAACACGATCTCGCACGATTGGCCACGCTGGAAACCCGCTGGAAACGCATACGCCAAATGCGGATCCTTCGCGCCGGACTGAGCCGCTGCCGGAGCGGCGACCAGGGTCACGAGCGCGAAGGTGAGCAGCAGGGGCGAGAATTGCAGGAGGGAGTTCCGGTTCATCGTTCACTCGCAAAAGAAACGTGCGGCAGTCCATAAGGATCGCTCGAACAATAAGTGAGCGGCAAGGCGTTAGTCCAATGGCACTCAATTTGGGTGAACCACGAAGGTAAGACAGGCTTCCAGCCTGTCGAATCCCGTTCAATGACAGGCCAGAAGCCTGTCGTACTTTCAAATCGAGTACCATTGACCAAGTCGCAATCAGGTAATCTCCGAGAGGCGGCCTGCCGCCGGCATGCCTTCGTCGGCACCAGGTGTGGCGCGGATGAAATCGCCACGCGGATGCGGCAGACTGGCCTCTGGGTCGATGCCGATCAAATCGTAAATGGTGCCGATCAGGTCGCCGGGATAGACGGGGCGATCTTTGACCGTCTCAGCCCGCGCGTCGGAAGCGCCGACCACGTGACCCCCCTTGAATCCGCCGCCAGCCACGAGCGACGAAAAGACGGCACCAAAGTGATGTCGACCGCCGTTCCATGGTGACTCATTGGCGACCTTGGGCGTGCGACCGAACTCACCGATGCACCACACAACCGTCGATTCCAGCAAGCCACGATCCGCCAGATCGGCGATCAGGGTCGCCAAGCCGCGGTCGAGCACCGGGAGCTTACGCCGCATCGAATCGAAGTGCTCTTTGTGCGTGTCCCAGCCACCATCGTTGATCGTGACGAACTTGGTTCCTTGCTCGATCAAACGCCGCGCCGCCAGGCACGACTGTCCGAATTTGTTGCGGCCATATCTCAGCCGCAACGCATTCTCTTCGGTATTGAGATTGAAAACCTGCCCTGCGTCGCCGAGCATTAAATCGTAAGCGTGCTCTCGCGATTTCGTCGCGACGACCAGTTCGGTATTGCCCTGGAGCACGTTGCCAAGCGTGTTCATGTTTAACAGTAAATCACGGCGTTGTTGCTGTTGTGCGTCGGTGAGGTCCGCCGAGACAATTCCCTCCACCGCAAATCGCCCCGCGTTGGGATCGCCCCCCGTGGCGAACGGCTTGTACTTCATGCCCATGAAACCCGCCTCGGAGAATCGACCTTGCGGCTGGGTCAACACGACGTACGGAGGAATAAGGTTCTCTTTCCCCGTTGGCGTCTCTCCCGCATTACCGAACCCCTTGAATGCAGTGACCACCGCTCCCACTGCGGGAAAGACGATGCGACCGGGGTTGCGACCGGTTTGCGTGAGATAGGAGGCCGTCTCATGGCCGTTATCGCCGTGAGTGAAGCTGCGAATCAACGAGTACTTGTCGGCAACTTTCGCCAGCTCGGGCATCAACTCGCCAACGTGCATGCCCGTCACGTTCGTGGGGCAAGTGCTCCTGAGCGGGCCGGTATAGTCGGCACCTGCATCGGGCTTTGGATCGAACGTGTCGATATGCGTCGGCCCGCCTCCCAGCCAAATTTGAATAACTGCTTTGGCTGTGCCTTCCCGGGCCGTCGGCGGCGCGTCGGGGTCGTCCGGCGCTTCCCCAGCCATCAGACGCGAAGCCAGCATCAAGCCAGCCGCGTTCAGCGCGCCGCAACTGAGCGACTGCCGCCGAGTGAGCCGTGGTCCACAGAGTGATCCATAGTAATTGGAACTGGACATTGCGATTTCTCCCCTAAGACTCGGAATTGGCGGCTGATGCTGAAAAATGCTCCTGTCCGCGTTGCTCGTGAATGATCCACATTAGGAATGGTCCTGAAAAACAACTGGCGATTTTGAGGTCGTAAGACAGGCTTCCAGCCTGTCAGTTTTCAGACGACAGGCTGGAAGTGTGTCCTACTTATTTCTCGATCGATCCTTTAGTGTCGAAACAAAAATTCATCGGTGTTGACGAGCACCCAGGCAGCTTCGCGCGCGCCGTTACCGTAGCCGCTAATGTCCGCGATCAACGAACGCTCGTCGTCGGTCGGTCGCCGCGACAAGATCGCCAGACACAGCACGTCAGCAGGATTGTAGATGGAGGCTTTCTGGAGCAGCCTGTCAATCCCCGGCCCGTTATTGAGCTTGTTACGCAGATGGTTCGAGTTAAGCAGGTGCAAAGCTTGTGCCGCCGAGAGGTGATTATTGCGATCGGACTCCAGGCCCGTGTCGCGTGTCGGACGTCCGAACATCTCCAGGAAGCTGCTCGTAATGCTGCCGTCGGGCAGTGCAATAGCCCGGGTGCCATCGGGCAGGAACGTGAACGGTTCGGGGATGATGCTGGTATACTCCTCGCTGGTCCCGGTGATTTGACAGATTGCGTCGATCAAGACTTCCGCATCCAACCGACGGATCGTGTAGCAGGCGAAGTTTTTCTCAGCTGCCGAATCCTGGCTTCCGGGAACGCACGACAGTTGATATGTCTGCGAATTGAGAATCGTGCGGTAGAGATGTTTCATGTCGTACCTGCTGGTGACCAACTCGCCTGCGAGGTGATCGAGCAGCCCCGGGTTCGACGGCGGATTGTCGGCCCGCATGTCGTCGGATGGATCGACGATTCCGTGCCCCAGCAGCCAGTACCAGACTCGATTGGCAGCCACGCGAGCGAACCAGGGGTTTTTCTCCTGCACCAGCCAGTCCGCGAAGGTGTGGCGAGGATCCTGGCCCGGCGGGATTTGGACCTGCTCACCATCCGGATAAACCGCGATGAGTGGCTGATTGAGCGATCCGGAATCTTTCCCTTTGTGGCGGTCGAAAAAGACGATTTCTTCTTTCCATTCGCTGGTCGGTTTGTAGCCGACTTGCGAAAAGAAAGCGCTCATGCCATCGAGTCGCTCGGTGGGCCATTGTTCCGTACGTTCCCCCAGGAATGTCAGCGCGACCGCCTGGGCCAGCGCCTTTGAATCTTTGCCCTGCAAGGCACGATAGAAATTCACTTGCGGCCTGCGGAAATTGCTGCCCGACGCCGTCAACAATTCACGGGCGAATTGATCAAAGGGGACGTTCTGCTCAATCGCCGTGCGAATCCAGCGATGGTAAGCCTGGGCGGCATTCGGCCACAGCTTGATGGGGAACTCGGCTTTGACGCGCAGCACGTCGGACCACTTCATCGCCGAATAATCGGCGAATTCGGGTCGCTCCAAGGCCTGGTTGATCAACTTCGCACGCTTATTGGAATCGGAGTCGTCCAGAAAGCTCTGCGCTTCCTCGACGGTAGGCAGCGTGCCCAGGGTGTCGATATAAATCCGCCGCAGGAACACCTCGTCGGAACAGAGCTTGGCTGGCTTAATGTCGAGTTCCGCCAAGCGCTTCTGCACCAGTTCGTCGATCGTCGTGTGCGGATCGAAATTTTGCTTGCCAACGAAGGGGTTGTCCAGGAGAAGATTGGCCCGGGGAGTTTTTTTCCACGGCTGCGATTCCGAAGACGCAGCTGCGGTCTCGTCGCCGTCGTCGAAGAAACCCCGTTGCTGGCGCGCCGTTTCACGCTCGGTTTTTGGTTGCAAAGCTGCCGCTGCAGCTGCAGCACGCCTTTCAGCCGCCTGCGCAGCATCTCTGCTCTCCTGCTCGTTAACGCCCTGCAAGAGGAAGAATCGAGCTGCGGCCACGGCTAACAAGAGAACCGGCAAGAGTACGATCCATGTCAGTTTGGTGCCGCGTTTTCGCTTATACCTATGGTGGGTCGCCTGGGGAACAACGATAGTCGGCGGCACCTGTGTTCCGCACGAGGGAGCTTGCGGATCGCGTTGCGATGCGACGGGGGTGACTGGCGTGACCGAAGGACCATGAGCAGACATTACACGCCTCCTCGCGATGGATTTGTGGCGGAATGATTTGCGACAGGTTGAAGCCGAGAAAACGAGACTCCCTCGATCTCCACCAGCAAGTCGGAACGGCACACGTCAGCCTGGGCAAAAATAATGGGCAGCGGACCAAAGCGGCGCTCGCAGATGGCCCGGCACTTCTCGAAGTCTTCCGGCCGTTTCACGTACACGCGAATCTTCGCCAGATCGCCCAACTGAGCACCTGCGTCTGGGACACCATGTCCAGCAAAGTTTTCGCGGCTGATCAAGTGCTCGATGTTGTCGATCGTTTGCTCCGTTTGCTTTTCGATGTCGCCGGGATGCACCGTTTCCGCGTTCACAATGCTGGCGGTGCCCGAAATCCAGATCGTGACGTAATCGCCAATCACCATAGCCATTGCCCGCGAGAACTTTGGGCTTTTTGGCGAGTAAACTTGCGCGTACTCGAAGGCGGAAGTTTGCCACGGATTTTCCAATGGCAACAAGCGGACATCGTCGCGCTCGGTCTGCAGCGCCAGACAGCCGATGCTCAGCCCCTGGCCAGCAGTGCCAATTCCCGTGCTGGCCGGATAATGGAGCAAGCCGCCACGCTGAATCGTCAGACGCCCTTGCAACTCCTGTTCGGCGAAGAAATCGGTGCGAGCGCGGTTAAGCTCGCGGTAACGCTCGATATCCAGCTCCGGCTCGGTGATGCCCCCCTGGTACAGCCAAGTGCGGACGACATCCTGAAACGACGCGCCAGCTGCAGCCAATCGCTCCGCCATTTGACCCAGCGCCTGTTCTGTCTGCGAATAAGCGGTGGTTGCCGACGGAGGCGGAGAAATGCCGCCAATGTGCAGCCATCGCAGACCATCGTACGCGACCGAAACGACATCGGGCGCGAGAAACTCGATCACGGCGTCCTCGCCACCGACCGCCCAGGCTTCGATCGCAAGTGACTGGCCTCCACAGGGGGGCTGCGCTACAAAAATGGTCGCAGGCATCCGCTCGCCGTAATAAGCCGCAAACAACTTGCGACACGCCTCAGCATCCTCAGCCCGCTTCAGAAAGACGGTTTGCGACGTGACCACCATCGGCCCGGGCTGCTGCTTCAAGACGACTCGAATCGTCGAAATCGCTTCCCAAACCTGATCGACAACATCGCCACTCGCCTGCGGAGTGACCATCAGAGCCACACGGCGAACCTTTTCAAGACCAATCACCGAATGCGTCTGATCGGCGAGCAGGCACGGCGGCATCTGGTTGCCGGAGCCAGAAAACTGGGCATGGCAAGAAGATGAACAACCGGCACCCGTCAACATCCGCTTAGCAGGCTCCATGCGATAGCAAATTGGAACGTCCACAGACAGCGCTGGCTGCCGCGCATCCACCTCGGCACCTTTAGAGGAATGAATCGGATCAACCGGCGAAGTTGCACTCATCGTGTCTCCTTCCGCGCCGCAGCGCAAGGGAAGGCCAGGGCGGAGTGGGCAGTAAAGGGCGTGAGGTTATGGCGGTGAGACGTGTTCCGGCACAAGATTGGCATCGTTGTCGAGCCCGACAATCGACCTAGCTTCTGCGAGAAACTCGACGAAGCTTGTTCGAAGTTTAAGTATGACGGAAATTATCGACGCAATTGACGTTCCAATAAGATTTCCGTCAAGAAATCGCAAAACAACAGCAACAGCACGCTGATTGGATCGACAGCAACCATCGCGAGTGTGCGGATTTGCGCATTTGCGCGCCACTGCGATGCGCTATGCACGCACGGGCCTGCGTTGCGACTACGACCATAAAACAGAGCGATGTGAAAATCCATCCGCCCTCCACAACAAACGATCGCGGGACAGGTTTTCGGGTCCATGCCCTCGAAGTAAATCAGCCGGATCAGCGCCGGTGGAATTAATGAATAGGTTCTTCTTGTGCTGCTGTTTGCAGAACTGTCGTTCGTTCGCCTGGGTTCGCGGTGTGTCGAGCCGAGAACCATCAACAGCCAACGCCAACCACAGACCGATTCGGAACTTTGCGGAATCCGTTTCCTCCATCAGTTGATGCTTTCGCTTCTGCAACAACGGCAAGATCTTTCCCGAGTATTTCTTCAACGCATTGACCAATAACTGGTCGGACTCCTTTGTTCTCGGCAGCGTTGCCGGGGCTGTGTTCAAACAGGAGTCTCCGGTTGGAGCGGTCCAATCAAGGGACTGACGTCCGCCCGCTCGCCGAAAAAACATCAGATCTCGCCGCTCAAAGAATAACCCGATACCGTGGCCCACATTTGCGGGCAAATCGAAAGCAGCCATTCACTGGACCGTGTTTTTCTTTGCCATCTCTTCCTGCTGAATGAGGTGGTTAATGTCGGGAATCGTCGCGTTGCCGCGTGGCCAGCTCAGGACAAACCGCGTTCCCTGTCCCGGACCGCCTTCAACTCGGACGCGACCACCGTGTTCGCGAAGAATTTTGCGACTGACAGGCAATCCGATGCCGGTGCCGCGCGAACCTTTTGAGGATTCAAACACGTTAAAGATCGACGCTCGCTGGTCTTCAGGAATACCGGGACCATTGTCGCTGACAGCGACCAGCAGCATGTCGGCGCTTTTATCGTAGCCGGACTGAATCACGACCGCGCCGTGTTCGACGTCTGCGACGGCATCGATCGCGTTTGAGACGATATTCAGCACCGCGCGGTGGATCCCTTCCTCGTCGAACATCGCCATTGGGACGTCGGCACCGCGTCGGAACTCCAGCGAGACGCCGCATTCCTCCGCGCGGGCCTCCGCCAGTTCGATGACATCGCTGATGACAGTGTTCACGTCCGCCATCTTCAGCACCGGTACGCGATCCTTGCTGTAATTGAGCATATCCATCACCAGATCGTAGATTCGCGTCTGATTGCGTTCAACAATGCCCCAGCCCTGGCGGATCAAGTCATCCTTGTGCTCTTCAAGTCCCATGCGAATCAGGTAACTTCCGCCGCGAACGCCCTGCAGGATGTTTTTGACATGATGGCTGAGCACGGCAATGGTTTGTCCCATTGCGGCAAATCGTTCCGCCTTGACCATGGCGGCCTGAAACTGCCGTGATTCAATGGCGAGAGCCGCCTGACGGGCAACGGTCACAATCGTGCGCAGGTGCTCATCGCTCAGACGCTGGGAAACTTGATTCGGCACGGCGTGATCCAGCGGTGTCGTTGTGTCCAGATAAAACACACCCAGCAAATCCGAACGTCCCCTCATTGGTGCGCAGATCGCTTCGCGGATTCCGGATGTGACGATGCTGTTGCCGGAATGGAAGCGGTCGTCGATCCGGGCGTCGGAAGTTCGCACCGCCATCCCTTGTCGGAGGACGTAGTCCGTGATGGAGCGGGAGACTGGCATCTGCGACGGACAGGATTCGACCGCGCCGCGTCGAGCAAACGCAATTGCTGTGAGATCCACACCGACAGGATCCTTGAGCAGGACGCAGCCGCGATCGGCGTCGATCGCCGTCATCGCAAGATCCAGAATTCTCTGCAGCACGTCATCGAGCGATCGAATTGGTGTGACAAGTTCTTCAGCCACGTGGTACAGCAGTTCGAGACCATGTTTCAGATCAGAGGGTGCGGCAATCGCGGCTGTTTCATCGACATCGACACGCTGCACAATTGCTGACGCATCCATGGATCGCGAATCATCGACAAATCGAATCTGATCGACGGATGCGACCGGCGGCTGATCGACTTCGGCGACTTGAAACAGCAGAACGCTCGAACCAATCTGCAGATTATCCCCATGGCACAGGACACGTTCGCTCAGAAGATGCCCATTGACACGGGAACCATTGGCGCTTCCCAAATCCTTCAGTACGAAATCCTGGCCGTTGTGAGAGATCCGAACGTGCTGGCGAGAGACTTCGCTGTCATCCACCCTCAGACTGCACCCGACATTACGACCGATCACGACATCCTTATCAGAAGCGATCTCAAATCGAGTGCCACGATTGGCACCCTTGATCACCAGCAGCGAAGCTCGAAACACAGTTATGACTTCAAAAGGAAGGACGGTCAAAAAGTAATCAGCCCGCCCCGGATGCGCGAATGAATACTCCCGTCATCCCGGCTGACCCGTCCATTTCACAGCATCGACCGCGAAGACTCAAGCTACGTCGCGCGTAATGCCCGTGTTCTGTCAGCCCTGGGAACTGAGCGCCGCAGGTTTGAGTGTCAGCAGTTCACGCGGCGGCGCGAAATGAACGTGTTCTTCTCTCAGCGTTTCTTCCGAAATCTCGGCTGAGAAATTCTGCTTTAAGAACGCGAGACATTCCTGCACAACAATCTCCGGCGCGCTGGCGCCCGCAGTGACCACCACTGTTTCCGCGTCTTCGAACCATTGGTGTTTGAGTTCACCGACTCCGTCGATGAGATACGAAGGCACGCCCCGGCTGGCACCAATTTCCATCAGACGGCGACTGTTGGAACTATTCTGACTTCCCAGCACAATCAAGACGTCCGCCGATTCAACCAGCGCTTTGACTGCATCCTGTCTGTTTGTGGTGGCGTAGCAGATGTCTTCTTTTTTCGGTGATTCGATCTGAGGATAGCGTTTGCGGAGGGCCGTGATGACGGCGGCAGCTTCGTCAACACTGAGGGTCGTCTGCGTCAGGTACGCCAGCTTGTCGGCTGTGGTGAACGGAAGCCGGGCAACGTCCTCTGGCAGTTCCACCAACGTGATGCTCTCGGGAGCTTCGCCCATTGTGCCGATTACTTCATCGTGACCTTCATGACCGATCAGCACAATGTTGTATCCGGCGTTGGCGTATCGAATGGCTTCCAGATGGACCTTGGTGACCAGCGGGCAGGTGGCATCCACCGTCTGGAGTTTGCGGTCGCGGGCAATCCGGCGAATCTCCGGAGAAATCCCGTGGGCGCTAAAAAGCAGAATGCCGCCGATGGGTACTTCCTCCAGCGAATTGACGAATTTTACGCCCTGGCTTGTGAAGCGGTCGACAACATATTTGTTATGCACAATTTCGTGGTAGACGTAGATTTCCGCTCCAACTCGGCGAATCGCTTCATCCAGACACTCGATTGCCATGTTCACACCCGCGCAAAAACCACGCGGGTTCGCCAGCAGCACTTTCATGTTAGGTCTCTACTCCAATGGGTGTCGGCTCAAGTTTGGCCAACCGCTGAATGATCAGCCGGGTTAACTCAGGCAGGCCTTTTCCCGTGACGGCTGAAATCAGGAAGACTTCTTTGCCGGTGACTTCCCGCAGTAATTCGGCGCAGGTCTCGCCATCGGGCAACTCGGCTTTCGTGACGCAAATGATCTCCGGGCGTTCAGCGAGAACCGGGTCATACAGGCGGAGTTCCTCGCGGATCTGAGCATAATTGTCCAGCGGGTCGGTTTGATCCATCGGGGCTGGTTCAACAAGATGTACCAGGAGACGCGTGCGTTCGACATGCCGCAGGAAGTCATGGCCCAGCCCGACGCCGGCATGAGCCCCTTCAATGAGTCCGGGAATATCGGCGAGAACAAATTCGTTGTTGTAACCGACCCGGACCACTCCCAGGTTTGGGTATTTCGTAGTGAAGGGATAGTCGGCGATTTCCGGGGTCGCTCGGGAGACGCGACTCAGCAGCGTGGACTTGCCCGCATTCGGTTTTCCAACCAGGCCAACATCGGCGATCATTTTCAATTCGAGGATGATTTCGCGGTACTCGCCGGGATGGCCTTCCTCAGATTCACGAGGAGCACGATTGGTGGGTGTCGCAAAACGCTTGTTGCCCCGTCCACCTCGACCACCATGCGCGATAATCACGCTGTCACCGTGTGTGTGCAGATCTTTCAGAATGTGACCGTGCTGGAGGTCTTTGATAAGCGTGCCCGGGGGAACAAGGATGACGGTCGGTTTCCCGCAGCGTCCCGTGCAAAGCGCGCCCTGACCGTGTTCGCCGCGTTGGGAATTCCAGTGCCGATGGCCGACAAGGTTGCCCAGCGAGCCCTTATTTTCGTCCGCCTGGATAATAATGTCACCACCGTTACCGCCGTCGCCGCCATCCGGCCCGCCGCGGGGAACGTAAATTTCTCGCCGGAAACTGGTGCAGCCGTTTCCGCCGTCACCGGCTCGACAATACAGTGTGACTTGATCCGCAAACATGGTTTCTGACTCTTGTAATTGAACAATGCCGAGCAGCCGATCTCATCCGATTGGCGGCAGCAACTGACTTCGGCAGACTTTCGCTGGCGGCATTCTAGCGTGACTTTGGCTCTTCGTGTTGATTTTTGGGGTGATTTGTCCCGCAGGCAAATGGACGATGGAGTTTGACTTTCCGCCGAATCGTCCCAGAATCAGCGAATTCAAACGGATACATCGACAGGAAATTGAGTGAGAACATGATGGCGGAGTTTCAGACGGTTGCCAAAGTTGGCGACATTCCGGAAGGGCAGGGCCGTTCCTTCGCCGTGAATGGCACGATTGTTGGCGTTTTTCTTTCTCAGGGCAGATATCTTGCGATCAACGACTTTTGCCCGCATATGGGAGCCTCTCTGGCCGATGGCCACGTCGAAGATGACGCCGTCATGTGTCCGTGGCACGCCTGGCGATTCAGCCTGAAGGATGGGACATGGCTGGACAACTCGAAGAGCAAGATCAAGTCTGCATGTTATGAAGTCCAGGTTGTGGGAGATGAGATCCAAGTCTCTGTGCCAGCCTCCGATGATCAATCGCCCCGCGCTGGAAATTGCTGAGAGCGTGGCAGCGACGGCTGCGCACAACAGCAAGCACAACGTCAAATGGTGATCCTGCGATTGCGGGCGGTGACTTCCCAGAATTCGACGAACTGCCCTTTTTCGATGATTGCCACGCGGTCGTAAAGCGCGCTCGTGGGACAGACATGCATCGGGATTGCGAGCAGTACATCACCGGGTTCATAGCGTTCGGCGTCAGGGGTAATGAGTACCATGTGCTCTTCATTGTGAATGGCCTGCACTGCATCCGGCAGTTCAGGCAGAAAAATGCGCGAGCCCTTTGGAGGATCCGCAGCCACGGCCTTGTTCCCGATATCAAGCGTGAGGCGATCATTTCCCGCACGGCTAATCACCCGCGTGACGATCGCGGCCGCTGGTTCGAAAGGCAGGTCTGGAAAATGTGTCCCGTAGCCAGCATCGTGCAGCACGCAGGTTCCAGGGCAAAGCTCAATCGCAGGATCATCCATTTCGGCATAGCATGGAAATGTCGGTGTGCCACCGCAGGCCAATGCCGGTACGGCAACACCCGCAGCCGCACACTTCTCGCGCAATTCCATCACACCAGGCCACTGTGCAGCGACAGCCGCCATGCGTTCGTTCAGAGACATCTGTCGCAAATGTCCGTCGTAGACGTGAAACCCCGCTGGCCGAAGTCCGGGGAGTTTTGATGTCTGCGTATACAGTGGCACTGCGGATGGATGATCCGGCGTGATTCCAGTCCGGTCCATTCCAACATTGACATCCAGCATCACGCCAATCGTGACGTTAGCTTTGGCGGCCGCAGCCGAAAGCTGCTGCAGTGGCTTCTCATGGTCAGTTGTCACTGAGAACCGACATGTCAAAAACTTTGACGCAAGGGCCACGACTCGATTAATGTTTGGTCCAACCGGGTTGTACGCAAGTAAGACGTCTGTCGCGCCAGCCGCAGCAAGCATTTCACACTCGGCGACCGTCGCGGCTTTGTGCTTCGTGACACCCTGTTCGACCCACAGCCGGATGATGCGGTCCATCTTATGTGTCTTGCAATGTGGTCTCAGTCGGTTTGGGTGACCAGCCATCACCAGCATACTGTCAAGATTGGCCTGCAGTCGTTCACGGAAAATCACCATCGAAGGGCTGAGGAGACTTTCCAGTGTTGAAGATTCAATGATGGGCAGTGACTGAGTCATAAGTGCGGCTCACTTGTAGGCGATATCGGGAAGCGGAAAGAAACGCAATGGCGGAATCAGCAATGACACGGAGAATATCAGAAGAGGACGCTCCATAGCAGCGAGACGCAAACTCTCGTTTGCGACTTTCATACCATTCAGAATTCTGGCATGATCTGCGGAAATATGGCTTCAGACCGCACAGCGGTCAGCCGATCATCTGGGAGATGGTACACGGCGGTGTTCTCGAACGCCGCTGTTTTCAGAATCGACTTCTGTAACCCCGACGGAGATCTCAAACCAACCGCGTAGGCCCGGATCACAAATGAGTGCATGTTTTAACATGACTCGATCCTCGCCTGATTCGCAAACGTATCCACCGTTCGCAGTTCAATTCGATTCTGAAACAAGCAAAGGCCGCGACCGGTCACACTGGTCGCGGTCTTTCGCGTTTGCGGGCACCCGTGAATCGACTGAAGACTCAGGAGATGCGTGCAAATTTGTCCTCTTTGAAAAATCCACCTGCTTTTTTTTGACGTGGGGAAATCCTGACCTAACTTTGGGTATCAGCAAGCGAGTAACGCGGGCTGAACTGCCGGGCCGAGTTTTCTGCAGGCGGTATTAGTAAGGGTTCACTCTGCTTCGCAGAGTCATTTTCTGTGGCGGTCGCAAGCCGCCGTGACGTCACCTGCCCGGATACGGGCGCATCGTGAGGGATTTTCAAATGAGCAAATTCGTAAGCAGCGTCAAGAAGTTCATCGTGTCAGAAGACGGCCCAACTGCGGTTGAATACGCAGTCATGCTGGCTCTGATCATCGTGGTGTGCCTGGCAGCCGTTTCTGCCGTCGGCAGCAACGCCAACGCCAAGTTCAACAAAGTATCAAGCTACCTGACATAATTCGCCCGAGCGATTTCGCTCGGCGAACGCAGGATGACGGTACGCCGTTCTCCACGTCAGTGTGTTACACGAAAGAGGATGCGAATGAACTTCGCATCCTCTTTTTTTTTCACGGGCCGCTGGCGACTGCGATCCGGAGAATTCGTTTGACAGATGCCGTTGGTGACATAGGTTTTCAGAGTGTCTCCAGGTACGCCAACGTCAGATTTAACAACGTATCGAAATACCTGTCGTAGCCACGCACCGCATCTTCAGAGGAGAAATTTCATGCTGCCATACTGGATCGAGCTGTCCCCTGCAGATCTCATTCAGGGCGCGGCGGTGTTGACTCTGGCACTCAGCCTTCTGCTGTGCAGTCTCTTCGCACCAGCGGGCCGCTAAGAGTCGAATTGACCAAATTCAACAAAAGCGGATCTCCCCCGCTGAAACCAACTCATAATACTGCAACATTTTTTGAAGGACTCTCTCCATGAGCATTACTGACTTTCTCATCAATAATTGGCACATTAAGGCGGTGTCGGCCATCCTGATTCTGGCTGCCTGGATTGACGGCCGAGAACTCAAGGTTCCCAACTGGATCACATTTCCAATGATCCTCTCGGGCCTCGTCTATTCAACCTGCGTTGGCGGACTGGGCGGACTGGGAGCCGGCGTCCTGGGAATGTGTGTCGGACTGCTGACTCTGCTGCCTCTGTATGCCGTTGGCGGCATGGGCGCGGGCGACGTGAAACTGATGGCTGGCATTGGTGCCTGGCTCGGCTGGGAGATCACTTTCGCCGCATTCTGCGTCTCGACGGTTGTCGGCGCTCTGATGGCTGTCGTGATGGTTCTGTGGAAACGCAGCATGAAACATCATTACGAAAACTTCCTGCTTATCCTGAGTGAATGGATGGTCATCAAAAATCCGTACGAACTGTCACGGATCGCCGCCAAACGAAAACCAACCATGATGCTGTTGCCTTATGGCATTCCCATCTGCATCGGCACAATCGGCTACTTTCTGTATCAAGGCATGATGTAACAATCTTTCACATGGAACGGCGAAAATTGCCGCTGCATGTCGTTGTTTATGACGATGTACACGACCGATGCGTTGTCGAGTCGTACTGACGAGCACCGATTAAAGTCGGTCTCAGTTTCAAATCGTTCTGATCTTCCGGTTTGTCCGGGACAGATCAGCAAGATTGGCAATCCAACCAGCATTCAATGAAGCGGGGTTTTCCACCCTGCCGATGATGATGCTGGTGGGTATGGACTGAATGCGCCACAAAACCTGCTTCTGCAGAACTTGCCGATACTGCCGCTCAGCGGCAAATTGGTACGGACTGCGAAAGCGGACCCCGGACGCATGAATCCAGGAGAGATCCACTGACATGAAAAATCAATCATTGATCCTGCTCGTGGTGGCTGCCGGGTGTGGCCTGGTTGCCATGATCGGTGTTAGGAAAGCAATCAATCAGAAACCGCATGACGCAGAAGAGACCATTCAGGTTCTTAGTGCGGTGGCGGACATTCAGGTTGGACAGCGGCTGGATGAACTGAACACAAAATTTGTTGAAGTGCGAATTTCGACGGCTCCGGAAGGAGCGGTCACATCAATGGATGAAGTCGCTGAACGTTCTCTTAAAGTTCCGGTGATGCCAGGTGACTGGATTCTGAAGAGTAAGTTGACGGAAGTGGGTGAAATGGGAGCAGTGGCCAGCATTCCGAAAGGCATGGCTGTCGTCACAATCCCGGTTGATGCGACAACATCGCACAGTGGCATGATGCGACCCGGTAATCGAGTCGATCTGCTGCTGACCTACGATGACAATTCACAGGGACGCTCGGTAAAAAAAATGATCACGGTGATGGAGTTTGTGGAAGTCTTTGCTGTCGATAATCGAATCTATGGCATCGATAAGGAAGGAGATGGGCTGGCAAAGAATATCTCGCTGCTGGTCGAACCTGAACAGGGCAAGGTTGTCAATCTGGCGAAGAGACTTGGTGAACTTTCAACAATGCTCCGTGCTCATGACGACACCACCGCCTCCGGCAAGACTGAGATTTCTGCGGAATTCCTCGACAGTTCATTTTCGGGGACCGGTCATCGCAATCGGTCAGTGATGGAAAATCGAGGTTACGAAAATCTTGCGTTGAAAAAGAATGATGAAGCTGACTCTTCAATGGATTCATTGCTCAACAACGAACTGTCACGACAGCCTGGACCGGGGCCGGAACCATCTGCTCCGATCAAGGTAGCGAAACTGAACGATCATGATATTTGGACTATGGAAATCTACGAAGGTGATCAGGTCCGCATAGAATCAATTGAAGTGCCATTGCCTGCGGAATCGCCAGCCACTCAAGGCTGGAATATGTGGGATTTGTTGAAGACGAAAAATACGAATTAGTCGAAATCGGGCACCGGGCTCGGTTTTGATGGGGCTCCAGTGAGTGTCACGGCAGGGATGTCGGGGCTTCGCAGAGTTCCAAGTGATCGCGCGGAGCGCGTTATGAGTTGGGGATGCGGCGTCCCGCGTTGCAGCGGACGTCGCTCTTCAGCACTTTGGGGGTGCAAGGATGCCATTGCTTCGAATGCTTGCCAGTTTCACACTGGCCGCGACAATCCTGTTGCTGCTGCCGTCACCGGTCGCCACTGCGCAATCTCCCGGAGGCTCCGCTGTCTATCGAATTCACGAAGGCAGAAATGAGCTCAGCCTGACCGAACGCTTTTCGGTCTTTGTGGAGCACTCCTCCAAAATCCGCCGCGTCATGGATTTTGACGAGGAAGTGATCACCATTCAGGTCGTTGAAAATACGCCGACTCAGTTTCGAGTGTATGCCCTTCGCGCCGGAGTGACCACAATCAATATCGTGGATGAGCATGGCCGAACCTACAGTCTGGAAGTACTTGTCCGGGGTGATGTACGGCACCTCGAATCTCATATCCGCCGCAGCTATCCGGATGATGTGATCACTATCGAGGAGATCAACGATCAGTCCGTGCGACTTGTCGGCTGGGTCACGCAGCCCGAACACATCAACGAAATCGAAGAAATCGCCAAGCAGTTCTATCCGACTGTGATGAATCACATGAAGACGGGTGGCGTGCAGCAGGTTCTGATGAAATGCACAGTGCTTGAAGTACAGCGTTCCAAGCTGCGACGGCTGGGGATGAACTTCTCGCTGATTCGTCCCGAAGGTTTCCTGATCAGCACACCGGGGCCAATCACTCCGATTTCGACATTAACGTCAGGAGGAGCGGGAACTGTTGCGGCTCTGTCCGGATTTTCGAACTCGACAATCACCTTCGGATTCACGAAGCCGAACTCCGTCTTCCATGGATTCATTCAGGCGATGCTTGAAGAGGGTATGCTGCGGTCGCAGGCAACTCCCATGATTGTGACGCACAATGGTCGTCCGGCAAATTTTCTGAGCGGTGGTGAAACGCCCGTGCCAATTCCCGCCGGGCTTGGTACGACCGGCTTTCAGTTCCGGGAATACGGGATTCAGATGAACGCTGTCCCCTACATCCTTGGCAACGGGCGTGTCCGTCTGGAAGTCGAAGCGATTATCCGGGATCAGGACTTTGCAAATACGGTCACGGTTTCCGGCACGACCATCTCCTCCTTTAAGACAAACAGTGCGAACACACAGGTCGAAATGAACTTTGGCGAGGCGCTTGTGATCGCTGGTCTGGTTTCGCAAAAACAGGTGTTGACCACCCAAAAGCTGCCGTTCTTCGGTGAGCTTCCTTACATTGGAGCTGCGTTCAGTCGAAAGTCATCTCAGGAATCCGAAAGTGAATTGATCATCATGGTGACACCGGAATACGTGGCACCCGCGCCAGCGAATCAGTTCCCTCAGGCTCCGGGGACATTCACGGACCTGCCGACAGACCGAGAACTATTCGGGATGGGGCTGCTTGAAGTGCCAAAATTCGGCGATCCATGTATCGACGGCTTTCAGAATTGTCTGCCAGGCGGAAATTGCCAAAATTGCCGCCATGGACAACCGCAGAATATATGCCCCGAATGCCGACAAAATGGCGGATCTTGCGCTCCTCCAAGCTTCGGCAAGTCGGCTACAGACAAGACGCCAGCAGCCATCCCGGATGCAAGTGGCAAAAACAACGTTCTGCCAGCCAGTTCGTCTAGGGCGCTCAGCGAACCCCCTGCCGACGGAGGCAAGCCAAACGCAAAGTCTTCAGGTAAGTCACGTTCCGGAAGCTCCGGCCTAATTTCACCAACAATGAGATAACAGGAACTGCACCGCGTAGAGTCTTCCTGCTGATCAATCTGATACTAAACGAGAAATGTCATGAAAAGCGTCCTGCGACTTGCCACAGTTGATCCGGATGAGCGCACGCGCAATTCTCTCAAGTCTCTGCTGCTGGGAATTGATACCGTGTGGCTGGAAGCCGAATGCTCGCGGTACGAATTCTTCATGGATGTCGCTCAGCAGACGCAGCCGGATATTGCGTTAATCAACGTCGATTCCAACCACGCGCGGGGTGTGCAGCTTGTTGGCGAAGTGTCGCGAGCGTTGCCGAATTGCTCCGTGCTCGTCGTGAGTGCGTCACAGGAAGGCAGCCTGATCCTCCAGGTCATGCGCAACGGGGCACGCGAATTCCTCAACATGCCATTGCAGCTGGATGACTTCATCGCCGCTCTGGACCGCATCCGAATCACGCTCGGTGGTACCACAGGCGACGGCAACGTGCGCGTCGGAAAAATCATCACCGTCGCTGGCGTTGGCGGTGGAGTTGGCAGCACCGCGATGGTAGTGAATATGGCCGCCTCGCTGGCTCAGGATCCGGCCAACTCGCCAGTGATCATTGACCTCGACCTGACACTTGGTGACGCCGATGTCTGGCTGGACATTATTCCCGAATACACCATTCGTGACGTTTCAGAAAACATCTCCCGGCTGGACTACGGACTGTTGAAACGATCATTGACCAGGCATGAGTGTGGCGTCTATCTCTTGCCCCGTCCCGTCGAACTTGAAACGGGCGAAGCCATCAAGCCCGACGACCTGCGACGAATACTCGCGCTCTTGAAGGCGACGTTTTCTCATCTCATCGTCGATGTGACAAAGTCGTTCAGCAGACTGGATCTGTCCGTCATGGAAGTGTCTGACAAAGTCCTGCTGGTGACTCAGCTCGACCTCTCTTGTCTCCGCAATGTCGTTCGAATCATGCAGTTTCTGGAACAGGTGCCGGGGATCAAGGAAAAGATCGAGATCGTTGTCAATCGCGCCGGGCTCGAAGACAATGATATCAGCCTCAACAAAGCTCTGGAGACCATCGGCAGAACCGTATTTTGGCAGTTGCCGAACGATTACGCCACGATGGTTGGTGCCCGCAACAACGGCCTGCCCCTGTGCCAGTTCGCGCCCAAGGCTCGGCTGACCCGCAGCGTCAATGATATGGTGCGTGCGCTGACGTCCGGTGAGGGCGGGGGCAAGGCCGCCGAGGAACAGCCTAAGAAAAAGAGCGGCCTGTTCGGATTGTTCGCCGGGAAGTAAATCCCGGCTCACTTTGTGGTCGGCTGCAACAACTCACGGAGCGCATCCATCAGCACCTTCTCGACGTTTGGCGACACGTTCGCCGCCCCTTCACTCGTTTCGTAGCCGCCTGAGTTAATGCCAGGCGATTGGTCTCCGATGCCATCGCCTCTCGCCTCTCGCCTCTCGCCACTGGTCGTGGGCCTCCTTGGCGATTCCCAGGAAATCGACGGCACACAACACAAGCGGAGCGTCGTTGCCTTTGCGGACGATGCCGCGACATCGCAGTGTCAGCTCATCGACCCGCCTGATGCGTCAACATTGTTTGTTCGCTGCTCCGGTGTGCGCAACCGACGCGAGCCAAGGGAGGATCAAAACTGCATTTGGCGTGTCGGGCCGATGCGTTTGGAATGGAAGGCTTGATGTGCCCGGCATGGGCGTTGTGTGCTACTTCGTGAGCGTCACGAAATCTCCGACCGGTTTTCCGTTCACAGCCAGCACCTGGAGCACCAATCGACGTTCAGTGATGTAGCCGGCGAGGTCAAATTTTCTTGCTTTTCCAAGCAGTGTTCAAGTTGTCGTACTGAGAACGCGGTTGCCCTCATAAAGCAATTTTACCTCTTCGCCAATGACCAGGTTTCTGTTTTTCTTGACGGCAGTGGCTGCCTTACTCAACCCGTTCACGAGTGTCACATCCGCATCTTTGCGAGTGTCTTCGAAAGCAGAATAGGCCTTCTTGAGCCGTTCCAGTAGTGCCTCGTTCGATTTCTGATCAGCCTTTAATCCAGCATGGGCTGAAGATGAGATTGCCAGAGCCCAGACGGTCAACATACAGCCGACGAGGAAACGTCTCACCATATGCCCTGCGGAGGTTGCATTCAGAGCGACAAAGTTCGTTTGATGGTGTCCAGTGCATGGAATCATCGCGTGTCTCCGATAGCTTGCAGTTTGTCAGCGGGCTCCAGGTTTTTCTTTTGACCGCCCTGAGTGAGAAGTCGAGATCCCGAATTGGTCGAACCGCTGAACTTCCAGGCTTTTTCGGAAAATCACAAGAGAGGCGAGCGGAGCGACATTTTGCCCATTCAGGGCTGGAAATCTCGTTTCGATCTCGACCCAGGGCGTTGCCCTGGGCTTTCACATTTTGTGCCTTCAGCACGGAATCGTACCAGTGATGGCGTTCCGTGCCAAAGGGACACAAGGTGAAAGCCTGGGGCAACGCCCCAGGAATGTGTCGATCACGAACAGAAGCCCTGAAAGGGCGATATTCCAATCCTCGAATCACAGTTCGCCGCGCCATGTCACGGGCATGGTGGCTTCGAGGTCGAAGTCCGGCCAGTTTTGTTCGATCCATGCTGCCGCCTCGTGGACTCCGTAGAATGGTCTTGAGTCAAGTTGGATTTCCGATTTTCAAACCGACCATTTCCAGCAATGTCGAAACGTGATACAGTCACACCATGATCCAACGCACAAATTTCGCAATGGTTGATGAGCTTCTTGATCCTGTCAGCAAATGTCTGACACCGGAGGTTGCTCGAAGCATTGCAGGGCTGCGTGCTGCACCGGACGTACAACAAAAGCTGGATGACTTTGCGGACAAATCCACTGAAGGGACTTTGACGACCGAAGAGCGAGCAGAGTACGAAGCGTGTGTGCGTGCCATCAACTTTATCAGTCTGTTGCAGATGAAAGCGCGAGCTGCTCTCAACGGAACACCGGACTGACGCAATGGCACTGGATACAGCCACTCGACGATTAGTCCGCCAGCGCGCTGACAGTCGGTGTGAATATTGTCACTGCCATCAGGATCTGCTGCCGCTGATCACATTTCATGTGGAGCATATTATCGCAAGGCAGCACGGTGGCACGGACGACGATTCCAATTTGTGCCTTGCCTGCCATTGGTGCAATTTTCACAAAGGGCCAAATCTGGCAACTCTTGTGGACAATGAACTTGTCCCACTCTTTCATCCTCGCCAGCAAGACTGGAATGATCATTTTGCGTTGAAGGGCAATCAAATCGTCGGCATAACGGCAACGGGGCGAGGCACGGTTGAATTGTTTAGCATGAACGATGACGATCGTGGCAAACTTCGAGCTGGCTCGACGGCACATTGAATCGCACAGAATCGCATTTCAACGCAAGGACGCGAAGGCGCAGAGGCGCAAAGGGGACAATTGAATTCGACTGCGATTCTCTTTGCGTCTCTGCGCCTTTGCGTTTCTGTCTTCATTCACGGTTCGCCGCGCCAGGTGACGAGCATGGTGGCTTCGAGGTCGAAGTCTGGCCAGTTTTGTTCGATCCAGGCGGCCGCGTCATGAATGGTGTGGAATCGGCGAGTTGGCGGTTCCGGTTTCACCGGCGAGCGGTTAGGTGTAAGCCCACCGAATTCATCACGACTATCCCCGTCCATCCCTGCGGCAGGATTCGGATCGATCAGAAAGACGGACTGCCCGTTGTGCAGGACAAGTTCTTCGAACCGCTGCAGCATCCAATTTTGCGGAATCCCCACACAAGCAGGGTGTTCCATGAGTTTTGCAAGCGAGCGTGGTTCAGTCATTGCAACAACCACTGGGCGAAAGTGTGCTATTTTGTAGACGCTGAAGGAATCTTCTGACAATGCGTGAAAGTCCAGCTGGATGAGAAGGATTTCAGACGTAATCCGTTCGTGAGTCACCGGTTCAAGGTACGACATAAAGACAGGGAACTCACTCGAAATAGCGTCCAGCCTTCTGCGTAGTACTGAGGCTACGATTGTCTCTGCAGCCTGAAGCCGCTGGCTGCCGCGCATCCGCGGGGCAAGCTTCGCGATCAAATCTTGATATCGATGGGTTGAACTTACATGCTCTTGTAGTTTTTGGATTATCAGATCCGCGATGCGAACGACCTGAACATTCGTCAAACGCGGTTCAAGCTTTCCAAACAATGATGCGATCTCACTTCGGTCTGACTGCTTCTTGTCGGCCTCAAGACGGAAAATGCCCTGATCGAATTGCTCACTGGTGAGTCTCGGTGCGAGTCCTTCTGCGGCATGAGCGGTTAATTTGGATTCGCCGATCAGTATATCCCAGATTTGTAGGATCTGGTCATCTCTTAGTTTTGAAGCCAAATCTGATAGCATTGCGACGGTCGGAAGAATCGCGTTTGCTTTTCTGCCCGAATTCTCCCACCCAGTAAACGGGTAGTGGAAAACCTCTGACCGTCACGGATTATGGGGCATAGAGAAAGGTCGTGCAATTTGAGAACAAATCGGCCATGATTCCTTGTTAGAAGCAAGGAGGTGAATCATGGCCGATGGAATATCAGGAACGCCGCTG
>Ga0154020_10001253_pt1 | contig 31600 bp, 25 predicted proteins | sample Klosneuvirus_201_FD_109709 | JGI IMG/M metagenome (GOLD analysis project Ga0154020, IMG submission 109709) | Active sludge microbial communities from wastewater, Klosterneuburg, Austria - Klosneuvirus_20160825_MG | ecosystem: Engineered > WWTP > Aerobic digester > Activated sludge | place...
CGCTCCGCCATCACGTCGTCGGGCACGCGATGCGGCAACAGCGCGCTCGTGGTGCCCGGCTCGACGGAGTACGTGAACGCGCCCGCGCGATCGAACTTGGATTCCTCGACGAACGCGCACAGCTCCGCGAACTCGTCGGCGGTCTCGCCGGGGTGTCCGACGATGAACGTGGTCCGCAATACGAGGTTGTCGATGCGCGCGCGCAGCGTCTTCACGAGCTCGCGCGTCACGCGGCTCGAGTGGCCGCGGCGCATGCGCTTGAGCATCGCGTCGCTGATGTGCTGTAGCGGAACGTCGATGTACTTGACGACCTTCGGCTCGCTCGCGATGACATCGATCAGCTCGTTATCGAACGCGCTCGGGAAGGTGTAGTGGAGGCGGATCCACTCGACGCCGTCGACCTTGCCCAGCTCCTTGAGGAGCTGCGCGAGCGTCTGCCGGCTCTCGGGCGAGCTGCCCTGATCCCAGCCGTACCGCGTGAGATCCTGCGCGATGAGGTTCAGCTCGAGCGCGCCGCCCTTCGCGAGCGCCGCCGCCTCGGCGACGATGTCATCGATGCGCCGGCTGCGCTGCGGGCCGCGCAGCTTCGGGATGATGCAGAACGAGCACGGACGATCGCAGCCCTCGGCGATCTTCACGTACGCCGAGTGCGTCGCGCCGATGCGAACGCGCGGTGATTCGTGATCGTAGATATAGGTCGGCGTCTCGCTGACCTGGATCACCGGCAGCGCCTTCTTCGCCTTCGCCTTCTTCGAGCCATTCGGCAGCAGGGCAACGGCGGCCGGCGCGATCGCCTTCGCGAGCGACGGAAAATCCGCGGAGCCGAGGATGTGATCGATCTCGGGGATGTCCTTCGCGAGCTCGTCGGCGTAGCGCTGCGCGAGACAGCCCGTCACCACGAGCTTCCCTGTCTTCTTGCCTCGGCCCTTGTGCTGGGCCATCTCGAGGATCGTGTCGATGCTCTCTTCTTTGGCGGCATCGATGAACGCGCACGTGTTGACCACGATCACGTCCGCGCCTTCCGGTGTGTCCACGAGATCGTGACCCGCGGCCTGGACCTGTCCGAGCATGAGCTCCGTGTCGACCTGGTTCTTCGGACAACCGAGGGAGACGAAGTAGATCGAGGGACGGCCAGACATCAGGAGCGCGGCAGTCTGATCTGGCGTGGTGTAGGTGTCAATCCTGAACTCCCGACGGGATTTCCCGAGTGTGTGCTGAGAGTTGAGCCATGCGGCACGTACGCAAAATGCTGTGACCGCGCACGAGAGTCCCCCCACCTAGACAGAAGGAGGCCTCATGGTTCGCTTTGCTTTGCTCGTCTCGCTCCTCGCTGCGTGTGGCGACGACCCGCTGTCGTACTCGGCGCCGGTCGCGATCAACCTGAAAGCCAAGTCTGGAGACACGCAGAACGCCGTGGTCACGGACGAGAAGGGCATCAACACCGAGAGCGGAAATCCGTACGGTGCATTCGTCGCGGACGCGCAGGATGCACTCGACGGTCGCGATCCCGCGGTGATCGACGTCGATCGCGTCGAGCTGTTCCTCGGCGCCAATTCGACAGGCGTCACCACGCTCGGCGACGTGTTCGATGGCGAGGTCGACGTGCTGTTCCAGATGAACGACACCAACAACACGTATCCGGTCGCGGGGCGCGCTGTTCCGGCGAGCACCGGCGCGGGCCCGTTCGCGCTCGACATCGAGTTCCCCGCCGACGATATCCCCGACGTCGACTACCAGAAGATGCTGACCGGCTCGTTCAAGGTCGTCGTGCGCGGCGCGGCCGCGAGCGGGTTCGAGACCAAGGGTGCGGACGCCGATCTCCAGACGACGTTCACGTTCGCCGCGTTCGAGTAACGTCGCATCTAGCGCTTGTCGAGGCGGCGCTTCTGCACGAAGTAGCCGATCGCCGCGGCGATGAGCGCCACCGGCGTGATGCCCTGCCCGATCCGCTGACCGCGCTCGAACGGCGACAGCGCGCCGGGCTCACCGCGGATGCCACCGACGATGGCCGCGATCACGATGCCGACGAGGACCGCTGCGCCAAACGCCATCACCGCGACCTTCGCGGCGGAGCGCGGTGGGCGCGGATCCGTCACGAGCCGCCCGACGGTGGATCGGCGATCGCTTGGACCGATCGCGAGAGCGACGTGCCGTTCATGCGAAGGCGCGCGAACGCGAGCAGCGCGAAGCCACCGAGGCCGACCGCACCGCACAGGATCATCACGTCGCCCTGCCCCCACAGCCCGACGAGCGGCGCGAACACACCCATCGCCACGCGGCGCGCCATCGACTCGACCGACAGCACGGCGGCACGACGGCGAGAATCGGTGATCTCCGCGTTGATCAACGGCTTCGTCAGCGGCGAGTAGATGCCGTTCGCGACGGCCTGCACGCCGAGGAGCGCGAGCAGCCACGGTCCCGAGCTCGCACCCGCGAGCCCGAGGAAGCTGATCGCGACGATCGCGAGCAGGCCCCACAGGAGCAGCTCGTCACCCACGCGCTTTCGCAGCGTGTACGTGCGATACGCGACGAACGACGCCACCGAGTACACGCTGGCGAACAAGAGGCCGATCGCGACGAGACCGAGCCCGCGCGCCTGGAGATAGGGCTGATAGAGATAGACCGTCGCTCGCACGAGGACGAACACGACGGCCGAGTAACCGACGAGCCACGCGAGCCGCGGATTCCGCAGCACGTCGCCGAGCGCGGTGGACACTTGCTTCGTCGACGGCGCTGCACGCGCGAGGTCGCGGTCGTCGTGCATGAGGCACGCGACGATCGCGGCGAGTCCGGCGATGCCTGCCGTGACGACGTACGGTAGGGAGAGATCGATCTCGGCGAGAAAGCCGCTCGCCGCGAACGCGAAGGCGCTGCCGAGCAAGTGGAACGCGCTCGCCACAGATTCGTGGCGGCCGTACTCGTGCACGCGATCGTGTTGCCGCAGAAAGTCGAACAGGTATGCCGAGTCAGCGCCCGAGCACAGCGCGATCGAGAGCGCTGCGAGCGCTTCTGCGATCGCGAGCTCGGCGAACGAGTGCGAGCGCACCACGATGGCGCACGAGACCACCATGGTCAGCGCGCCGAGCAGCATCGAGCGGCGGCGACCGATGCGATCGGCGAACACACCCGTCGGAACCTCGACGAGAACGACGACGCCGCTGAAGATGCCGCCGAGCGCGAGCGACTCGCTGAACGTCAGGCCACGCGAGGCCTGGAACAGCATGAAGATCGGCATGTACACGTAGCTCGTCGCGAGCAAGCGAAACGCGTAGAACAGCGACAGGCCGCGCTTCACGGAGCCGGTCACGGACGCTCCGACCACGCGAGGTCCCCCGCGAGGAGCAGGATCGATTCGGCGATCTGGACCTGATCCGTGTCCTTGTTGCTCGCGAGCGCATCGACGAGATCGACGAGCAGTGGTGCAGGATCGAGCTGCGGATCGAGGCGGCGCAACGCACGCGCGGCTTCGACGCGAAGCGACGGCACGGCGAGCTGCTCGGCGAGCACCGCGCGCGCCGTGGGATCGCCGAGCTGCGCGAGCGCCGATGCGGCGAACGCGTTGAAGTGCGAGTCCTTGAGGAGAGCCTGGAGGTCCGGGATCACGTCTTTACGGCCTGCGATACCGAGGGCGATCGTCGCACGAGCGCGTTCGTCGCGCGAAGTCTTGGCATCGGCGCGGATGGCATCGAGGGCCGCGAGCGCCTGCTTGTCCTGCAGATACGCGAGCTGTTCGGCGGCGCCGAGGCGCAGCTGGCTCACCTCGAGGTAGCTCTGGAGCACCGGCGCGGCCTTGGCATCCCCGAGCTGCGCGAGTCGGCGGCCCGCCTCGAGCTTGACGTCGCGCCGCCCCGAGCCGAGCCCCGTGACGAGCGCCGCGTGGCCACGCTCGTCTCCGGCGCGCGCGAGAACGTACGCGAGCTCGAGCTTCGCGACCTCGACGGTCTCCTTGGCCATCGCTGCGGCCAACAGGTCGATCGCGGCCTTGTCGTGGGTGCGGGCGAGTGCCGCCGCGGCCATGCGCTGTACGCGCGGCGACTCGGACACGAGGTTGGTCTGCAGCACCTTCACGGCCTGCTTCACCGCGGCACCGGGACTTGGCTTCTCGATCGCAGCGGCGTCGGCCGGCGCTTCCGCGGTCGCGTCGCGCGTGACGGGCGGCGCCTGCGTCGAACGCGTCGCGGCCGGCTTCGAGAGGACAAACCGATACACGCCGAACGCGCCGGCGCCGAGCACGAGTACGATCGCGACGACGAGCAGCCCGCGGCTACCCTTCATGCGAACGGGCTGCGAGAGCTCGCGCTGGCGGCGCTCCTCGAAGTCCGAGATCCGGATGCCGCTGCGATCCGGATCGGGAATCGCGTCGTCGTCTTCGACCGTCCACTTCTTCAGCGTGGTGTCGTCGCGCTTCTTGCCGCCCTGCGCGGTGACGTCGACGGGCTTCGCGCCCTTCCCCTTCGTGGGCACCGGAGTCGCGTCCTTGCGCGCACTCGTGACGACGCCCGACGCTGGCTCGTGAATGATCTCGATCACCGGACCCGAGTCGAGCGGCACCGTGATCTTCGGGACGCCACCCGCAGGGGTGCGCGGCTTCGCCGGCTCGACGGGCATCATCGTCGGCTTGGTCTCGGCTTCTCGCGCGTGCTCCGCACTGCAATACGCGACGACCTTGCCCGCGCGCACGCCGACGTGCCGCGATCGCAACGGATCGACAGCCTTTCCACAGATCGGACAGGTCGTATTCATGGGAACGCCAGGACCGCAGCTTCGCCATGCTCGGCGATCAACTGATCGATGTAGCGCAGCATGTTGTCGCGCCGCACGAGAATGGCGGCGAGCTCTCGGTCGTCGAGCAACGGAGCGAGACCGCTGTCTTCGCCGATGGAGATGGCGTTCGCGATCACCTCCGGCGTGAGCGCGCGGATGCGATCGACCAGCCCCTTGGGGAACATCTGTGCGCGGCGCAATGCGAGCAGGTTGGATTCGTGCCCGAACCCGAACCGCGAGAACGACATCGAGTTGTCCATGAAGAAGAGCGTCTTGCCATCGGGCGACATCACGGTGTTCGCGCCGGTCCAGCGATCGGGGTTGTCGATCAACACGTCGAACAGGATCACGGCGCTGATCTGGGCGACGAAGTTGCGTTGGTCTTCGGTCAGCTGCGCGCCGATCTGCAGCGCGGCGATCCACGCGGCCTTGCCGTCTTTCTCGTCGATGCGGTGCGGTCCGAGCTTCGCGAGCTTGATCTCGGGCACCCACCACGAGACTTCACCGCGAAGGATGCCGCCCTTGCGGATCAGCGACTCGTCGGCGAGCCGCGCTTGAATGTACGTGCGGTGACTCGGCTCGGCGGCCGCGAGCAGGTCGGCGACCGGCACCACGATCGACTTGGCCGGGGGAACGCGACCGATCTGCAGCAAGCGATCGAGGCGATACGCCGCGATCTCTCGACGAGGATCGGATTGCGGATGGATCTGCTCGGGCTTGAACGACGCACGTGCACCGCTCTCGAAATCGATGCGCAACGACAGCGACGTACCGCCGTGGTTCAGCTTGATCTTCGTGACCTTGCCCTCGCCCATCGGCGCGAGCAGCTCGGCATCGGGCGCGCCGTAGACGCTCTCGACGATGCGCGGTTTCGGCGGAGGCGGCGGCGGCTCGACGAACGTCGCACGCGGCATCGCCATCTCGATCGTCGATGCCATCGCGATCACGGGTGCTGCTTCGGCGGGACGCATCTCGAGGTACTCGCCCGCGACATCGCGCGCGTGAGAGACGCCGAACAGCACGCCGCCGACGCAGCTCGCGACCACGGCGAGCTCGAGCGCGATGCAGGTCCCGAGTCGCACGACCGAAACGGTATCACGCGGCGGATTTCCCTCGCAAAAGTCGGCGATCCGAGACGACCTACTCGGCCGTATCGGTGGCGCGTTCTTCGACCACGTACGCCGCCTTACGATGCCGAGCCGTCGGAACGTGCTTCTGCCAGCACGCGACGGTGCAAAAGCGCAGCTTCAGCCGACCGGTGTTGCACGACGCGACCGTGCACCGAACGGCGGAAGTGCCCATCGGAATCAACTTGCGGCACGTGGCGCAGACCAAGCTGGCCATGACCACGTCGTAGCACGAGCCCGCGATCTGGCACCACGCGCCAGCGCTTCGATAACTACTTCCGGATCTTCTCCGCGATGATCGCTTCGACGTCCGCGGTCAGCTTGCTGCTCCCGCCGCGATAGACCGTTCGCACGATCCCTTCGCGATCGATGACGACCGAGTGCGGGATCGTGGACACGCCGTACCGCGTGGACACCTGACCGTCATCGGAGACGAGCGTCATCCGATAACCGCCTTCATCGAACATCGCGCGCGCCTTCGCGGCGTCGTCGAGGTTGACCGCGATGACCTCGAGCTCGCCCGCAAAGCGGCGCGAGAGCGACTCGAGCTTGGGCATCGCGCGAATACACGGCCCGCACCACGTGGCCCAGAAATCGACGACGACGACCTTGCCGCGGTGCTGCGCGAGCGTGACCTGTGCACCGGGAGTGCCGCCCTTGGCGATCAGCGGGAGGCCGAACGCGGGAGCTGGATCGCCGTCGGTCATCGGGCGCATCGTCTCCATGTGGCCCGCGAGCCACACGACTTGCACGATGGTGCCGGCGAGCGCGAGTGCGAGCACCGCAGCACCGGTGCGCGTCGCCCGCGCTTTCGGGATCACCGCCGCGGCCGTCACGATCGCGCCTTTGCGCGCGGGCCGGATCGCGAGCGCGATCAACGCGCCCGTCCACGCGTACGAGATGCCCGCGAGCACGAAGCTCGCTCCCCCCGGGAGGTCGAAGTGACCGGTCGCGAGATCGATCGCGCGCACGATCGTGGTCGCGATCAGCGCGACGAAGAACAACGGCAGCGCGGCGACGCACGCGAGATCGAAGGCGCGCCCGAGGTTGCGGCGCGGTCCGCCCACCGCGAACAAAAGGCCCGCCGCGACGACGAGGAACCCGAGCTCGACGGTCAGCGCGCGGGTGAGGACCTGGATCGCACCGCGCAGTCCGAGCCCGGCATCGACGGCGGTCGCGAGCCAGGCCGCGCCGACGAGCCCGCGCAGCTGGGTCGCGAGGATGACGAGCGCGATGAAGCCCAATAGATCGGTGCCCGAGCGACCGGCGTTCTTGCGGTCCGCGGCAATCGCGAGTGCCCACGTCGGCGCGGCGAGCGCGAGCCCGATGCGCCCGACGAAGCCGACGTCTACTTTTTGTCCCCGCCGCGGCGCTGCATGATCAGCTTCCGCGCCTGCGACACCACCGCCGACGGGACGCCCCTCGACTTGCTGATGTTCGTCAGGTCCTTTTCGCGAAGGAACGGCAGCAGCTTGGTCGATTCCGGGATCGGGGTCTTCGGGTTGCGGCACAGGGATACCTTCACTCCGTACATCTTGGTCCACTCGCGCTTCTGCGAGATGTAGCGGATGACTTCCTCGGGAAGCGAGGCGTTTGCAGCGTAGCGCGCCGCCTCGCTGTCGGTTACTCCCGGCGACTTGATCGTCGCGACTGCCACGAGCTTCAACGGATCGCGGATCAGGATCGCGCGCGCACTGCCGTTTCCGAGCGTGGCCATGCGGATCTTCGCCGGTACCGACAGCTCGTTGATCGGGACCTTGGCCTTCGCTTTTTCGAGCGCCGCGGCGGCTTCCTCTTCGGAGATCACGGCCTCGGCATCGCCCACGGTGAGCGCGCTGTCATCGCCGGCTTCTTCGGTCGCGGCCGCGAACAGCGTGTCGTCGTCGGGGTTCGGCTCGCCGCCCGACATGAGGGCGCGGGAGATCTCGTCCCAGCACGCGATGCCGGGGACCTTGATGTTGTTGCGCACCGCGAGCTCGACGACGCGATCGATCGTCGACATGCGCGCTTTGCGATTCATGTACATCGCCGCGATGATCTCGGGGTAGCGCAGCAGCGCTTGCTCGTTCTGCGCGATCTGATCGACCTCGCGCGCCCCGCCCTTTTGCGCGAGCACCGCGATCGTCTGATCGGCGATCCGCGTGTTGAGCACGATCGCGTCGAACACCGCCGGGCGCTCCGCGTACATGCCCGCGAAGAAGTGAAGGATCCGGGGATCGAGCTTGATGTCCGCGAGCGTGCCGACGAGCAGCTTCTCGGGCAGACTGTTCGCCGTCGCCCTCGCAGCGCCGCTGATCGATGCGTCCGCGTCGAGCGAGAGCTGGTACAGCACCGCGACCTGATCCGCCGGCGGCAACGGCAGCATGCCTCTGCTCGCCATCGCGCGACCCGGGCCCGGACCGAGAGCGCGCTGCGCGGCCTGCGAGAGCGTGGCGGGATCGAGGGGAGTCAGATCGAAGGACATACTCAGCCAGTCGCTTGCGCGTTGCGGTGATACAGGATCTTGAGTCCCTTGAGCGTCAGGAGATCGTCGGTGGACTCGATCGTCCGAGTCTCCGTCGCGATCAGCGGTGCGAGCCCACCTGTCGCGATGCACTTCGCCGGCCAGTCGACCTCGGCGCGGATGCGTTCGACGAGCGCGTCGACCATGCCGGCATAGCCGTAGACGAGGCCCGCTTGCATCGACGCGATGGTGTTGCGCGCGACCACCTTGCCCGGTCGAGCGAGCTCCACGCGCGGCAGCTTCGCCGCGTGCTCGTAGAGTGCCTCGGCGCTGATCTGGATGCCCGGAGCGATCACCCCGCCGAGATATTCACCCTTGGGATTCACCACGTCCCACGTCGTGGCGGTGCCGAAATCGACGACGATGAGACCGCACTTGAACTCCTCGTAGGCGGCGACGGCGTTGACGATCCGATCGGCACCGACCTCGCGCGGGTTCTCGTAGAGGATCGGCATCCCGGTCTTGATGCCGGGACCGACGAGCAGCGCGGGCCCACCGCAGTAGTGCTTGAAGAACTTCTGCAGGCCGAACACCGCCGGCGGCACGACGCTCGAGATGATGCCCGCGTCGATCGACTTCCAGGGGAACCCCTCCATGTCGAGCAGCGTCTTCAGCAGCACCGCGTACTCGTCCGACGTGCGCGCCGCCACGGTCTGGATCCGCCAGCTCGCTGCGAGCTCCGCGTCGCGGAACACGCCGAGCACCGTGTTCGTATTGCCGACATCGACGGCGAGTAGGACGGTCATGGGATCTGTGTCCGATGGTAGCTCGCCGTATCCGGGCGTAGTAGGCTCGGGCCCACCTATGCGCCTATTCGGAAAGCTGTTCGCGATCGGAGTGTTCGTGCTGTCTGCGTGTGGCGGACCGGACGATTCGCCACCCGGCCCACTCGCTCGCCACTTCGACGACATGTTCATCGCGGATGTCGATCCCGGCCAGCAGGCGGGCGTGCTCCAGGCGCAGACCGAGTGGTCCAAGGCCAAGCTCGAGAACAACAAGGCGCAGGCCGACTTCGATCAGGCCACCTCGGAGCTCGCGAACGTGCGCAACGATCAGAAGGGCGCGCAGCTCTCGATCGACACCGCGATCAACAACAAGAAGTCCGCGGAGCAATCGGCGGACAACAACCGCATCAACGAAGCGGCGAAGGCGCTGCACGCGGCGGAGTCGCTGAAGAAGGCCGCCGACGCGCGCGTGAAGTATCACGAGGCGTATCGCGGCTGGATCGCGAAGCACCTGCGCTGGACGCAGGAGAACATGTACTGGAAAGAGGCCCAGTACGAGATGGCCAAGTCCGAAGTGGCGAAGCGTAACAACAAGAGCCCGAAGGGCATCGACTACAACTGGTTCCCCAAGCAGGTCGAGGAGCGCGGCAAGCGCACCGAGTCCGCGCGCGGGAAGGCCGATGGCGAGAAGCAGCGCGCGACGAACGCGCGTGACACGTGGCTGAAGGCGCAACAGACGGCGGATCAAGAGAACGGTCGCCCGAGCGCACTCCCCGATCCGATGGCTCCGAAGGCCGCTCCGATGCCGATGCCGGCTCCGGCTCCCGCCGCAGCACCGGCCGCAGCGCCCGCGCAGTAGGTCACCATGACGCAAGCGACGGCAGAGGTCGGAAGCGATACCTCGACCGAGGCCGCCCGGATCCTTGTCGTCGATGACGAGCGCGTGATTCGCGAGATCCTCGCGGAGTTCTTGGCGCTCGAAGGGTTCAGTGTTCACACCGTCGAGGACGGCGAGAAAGCACTGACCGAGCTACGGCTGCGTCCGTACGATCTGTTGATCACGGATCTCAAGATGCCGCGGCTGTCCGGGCTGCAGCTCCTCGAGCGCATCGAAGCCGAGCGCCTCGGCGTGCTGACCGTCCTCATGACGGGCTTCGGCACGGTCGAGACCGCGATCGAAGCGATGAAGAAGGGCGCGTACGACTACCTCCTCAAGCCGTTCAAGGTCGAGGAGGTCATCCACGTCGTCGAGCGCGCGCTGTATCGGCAGCGCTTGCAGGCCGAGAACATCCGCCTTCGCGAAGCGCTCACGATCTACAAGGTCAGCGAGGCGATCGCGCTGTCGCACGACATCGAGCACATCCTCGACGTCGTGCTGCGCGCGGCGCTCGACGAGGTCAAGGCCGACGTCGCGACGCTACACCTTCGGGATCCGCGCTCCGGCAGCTACGAGGAGCGCGTGAAGATCGTCAGCGCGAACGGTCCGGGCGGCGCTGCGAGTGGTCTGCCGTCGCCGTCGTTCGGCGTGATCAGCGAACAGTTCGCACAAGGCGTTCCGATCCTCGTGCACGGCGGAAAAGCCGGGCGGTTCTTCACCGAGCACTCCGCGCCCGCGGACCTGTCGTCGTTCATCGCGGTGCCACTCCAAGTGCGCGCGAACATGGTCGGCGTGCTCAACGTGTTCTCGTTCACGCCCGGCAAGAAGTTCGACGAAGGCCATCGCAAGATGCTCGCGGTGCTCGCCTCGCGTGCGGCGAGCGCGATCGATAACGCGCGTCTCTACGGCGAGCTGCGCTCGACGAACGACGACCTCGTGAAAGCGAACGTCTCGCTCGAGGAGATGTTCCAACAGACGGTGGCGGGCTTCGCCCAAGCGCTCGAAGAGAGCGACATGTACACACGCGGTCACTCCGAGCGTGTCGCGGTGTACTCGGAGATCCTCGCACGTGGCCTCACGCTGCCCGACGCCGAGATCCGCAACATCGTGCAGGCAGGCGTGATGCACGACGTCGGCAAGATCGGCGTTCGCTACGACATGCTCAACAAGCCGGGCAAGCTGACGCCCGAAGAGGTCGCGGTGTTCCGCGAGCACCCCGCGAAGGGCAAGCGGATCCTCGAGCCAGTGCCGTGTCTGCACGGCCTCATCGACGGTTGCTGGTGCCACCACGAGTGGTGGGACGGCGGCGGGTATCCGCGCGGGCTGTCCGGACACAACATCCCGATCGTCGGCCGCATCGTCGCGATCGCGGATGCGTACGATGCGATGACGTCCGATCGTGCCTATCGCCGCGCGTTGCCGCACGAGGTCGCCACCGGCGAGATCGAGCGCTGCGCGGGCACGCAGTTCGATCCCGAGCTCGCCGAAGCGTTCGTCCGCTTCATCGAGACCTGGCGGAAGCAGATGCGCGAGCGCGGTCAAGACTCGCTCCTGCCGCGTTAGGCTGCAGGCATGGCACTCGTTCGCGACGCGTTCTGTTCGTACTGCGGCACCAAGTACGACGCGCCGCACGCCTATCCGCGGACGTGTCCGGGCTGCAAGTACCAGACGTGGGCGAACCCGATTCCGGTCGCCGTCACGATCGTTCCCGTCGTCGGCGACGGCCGCATCGGCATCCTCGTCGTGCGGCGCAACCTGCCGCCCGCGATCGGCAAGCTCGCGCTGCCGGGTGGGTTCCTCGAGGATCACGAGGCCTGGAACATCGGGGCCGCGCGCGAGGTTCGCGAGGAGACCGGCGTCGAGATCGATCCGGACCTCGAACAGCTCGTCTGGCGCTCGAGCGCGCCGCGGCCGAATCGCCTGCTGCTGTTCTCCGTCGCGAAGCCGGTCGATGTCTCGGTGTTTCCCCCGTTCGAAGCCGATGCCGAGACCCAGGATCGCGGGATCATCTACGGCCCCGACGGGCTCGACGACGAATTCGCGTTCGGCCTGCATGTCGATGCCGCACGGCGGTTCTTTGCGACGAAAGGTCTGACCGGACCGCACGCATTCGCGCGTCGCTGACAGCTGCGGTATCGTCGAGCCCTCGATGGCAGGGGTCCTGGGGAAGTACCAACTGGACCACCGTCTCGGCGGTGGCGGTATGGCGGAGGTGTTCATCGCGCACACCGTCGGTGCAGAGGGCTTCTCGCGAAAGGTCGCGATCAAGCGCGTGCTCCCCGGGTTCTCGAACAACCCGCAGTTCGCGAAGATGTTCGTCGACGAGGCGCGGATCAGCGCGCGCCTCCAGCACCCGAACGTGGTGTCGGTGCTCGACTTCGATCGCGACGCGGACGGTCACTTGTTCCTCGTCATGGAGTTCATCGAGGGCAAGGACCTCGACGCGCTGATGTCGACGGGCCTCCTGCCGTTCCCGGTGGCGATCTTCGTCACGAGCGAGATCCTGCGCGGCCTCGGGTACGCGCACGATCTGCCGATCACCGCGGGACAACCCGGCGGCGACGGAATGCGCGGCATCATTCATCGCGATGTGTCGCCGCACAACGTGCTGCTGTCGTGGGAGGGCGCGCTGAAGGTCAGCGACTTCGGCATCGCGAAGGCGCGCTCGGCGAGTGAGGCCACCGCGTCGGAGTTCATCAAAGGCAAGCCCGCCTACATGAGCCCCGAGCAAGCGAACGGCGAGAGACTCGACGGTCGCAGCGACCTGTTCGCCGTCGGCGTGATGCTGTGGGAGATGCTGTGCGGCAGGCGGTTGTTCGTCGGCGAGGACACGCGCACGACGCTCGCGGCCGTGTTGTTCGGCACGATCCCGCGCCCGCGCTCGCTGCGGCCGGACGTGCCGAAGGATCTCGAGAAGGTCGTGATGAAGCTCCTCGAGCGCGACCTGCCCTCGCGCTATCGCACCGCCGAGCTCGCGATCGCGGATCTGCTCGAGTGCAACGAGGCGCCGAAGTCAGGCCGCGAGCAGCTGATCCGCCTGATGACCGAGCGGTTTCCGCACGACGCGCCGTTCCGCCAGAGCCGAAGTAACCCCGGTCTCACGCCGGTACCGGCCCATGTCGCGAGCGCGCAGACCATCGTCGCGCATCACCCGCAGCAGCACGCGGCCGGACCACCGCAGCCCGCGGCGAGCATCGGTGCGATGCGCAGTGCGCGGACCGGCACGCTCGGACGTGGGCCCGGCATGTCGACCGGCAAGAAGGTCGCGCTCACCCTGCTCGTCGCGGTGCTCGTGGGCGGCGGCACGTTTGCCCTCGTGACCACGCTGTCGAAGACGAAGTCCAGTGGCGTGGTCATTGATGCGGCGATCGCGACCGGGCCGGCGAGCACGCCCGCAGATACTGCGCCTCCGACACCGATCGACGCATCGGTCGCGCCCCCGCCCATCGATGCAGCGCCCTCGCCTGTCGATGCCGCGCCGCCGGTCGATGCCGCAGCGCCCGCGGCACCCATCGATGCAGGGAGTGCCGTGAAGGCCGCGCCGACGAAGTACGGGTCTTTGGAAGTGTATGCCCAACCTATCCTGACGGTGACCCTGGATGGCAAGGTGATCGGCGATACTCCCATCAAGCCTCGGCGCATCGCGACGGGGAAGCACCGGCTGAAGTTCTCCAACGGAGAGACAAGATCCGTCGTGATCGAAGAAGGCAAAACAGCGAAGATCGAGATCTTCAAGTGAGAGCCGCGATCGTTGTCGCCATGATGTTGCTGCTCGGTGTCGCGAATCGCGCGAACGCCGATGGCGTCGGCGTCGTGGTCACCGGTGATGCCGCGATCCAACCGCAGCTCGCCGCGCAGATCGAAGACTGGCTCCGCCAGCGCGGCCACACGCTGCTCGCCGCGCCGCTGCGCCCGGACGGGCTCGCGCAGCTCCTCGATTGCATCGCGATCGAAGACCTCGCGTGCGCACGCAAGATCGTCGAGGCCGAAGCGCAGGCGCCGCGCCTCATGTTCGCGAAGGCCGAGCTCGTCGCGACGGGCCGCGTTCGCGACATCACGCTCACCGCGTATTGGTTCTCCAAAGGTGCCGAGCCGATGGCCGCGCGCCGCACGTGCTCGGCGTGCACCGATGCCACGATCCACTCGACCGTCGACGACGTGATGAGCACGCTCGCCGGTCAAGCGCGCGTCGATGTCGGCGCGCTCGAGCTGAGCGTGACCCCATCGACCGCGCAGATCCGCATCGACGGGAATCCCGGCGCTGCAGGCGCGTCGCTACCCGTCGGCGATCACCTCGTCGAGGTCAGCGCGCCCGGATACACGACCGAGCGGCGCACCGTGACGATCAAGGGCGGTGACAGGATCGCCCTCTCGCTCCAACTCGCTCGCGAAGCGTCGCGCAACAAGCTGCCGCTCGTCGGTGTCGGGCTCGGCGTCGCGTTGGTCGCCGTGGGCATCACGCTGTACGCGACGAGCGAAGAAGACACGGGCGAGAAGCCCGAGTATCGCGACACGCGCGCCGGCGGCATCGCGCTGACGGGCATCGGTGCCGTCGCGATCGGGGCGTGCGCGTGGTGGTACATGCGCAGTGGCTCCACGCCGGACTCGTCGCCATCGGTCGCGGTGATTCCCGGTGGCGCGACGGTCGGATGGGTGCGGGCATTCTGATGACGCGATCGGAGGCTGCCATGAAGCTCGTCGTTGCGTTCGTTGTCCTCGCAGCCGGGTGCATGAAGCACAGCGACAAGTACTGCGCGATGCACCCCGACGACACCGCGAACTGCGCGGGCGGCGGCGACGGCGGCATGGCCTGCCTCGGCAACGATGATTGCATCGCGATCGATCCCGCGAAGCCCGTGTGCGCGGACGACGAAGTGTGCGTCCAGTGCACGGTCGAGGACAGCGCGCAATGCACGGGTGGGCAGGTCTGCCGCGGAAACCGCACGTGCGGCGATTGCACCGAGCACGCCGAGTGTTCCTCGGGCGTGTGTCAGATCAACGGGCGCTGCGCCGACGAGACGATGGTCGCGTACGTCGCACCGGGGGGTGGAGGGACCGCGTGTACGGCGCTCGAGCCGTGCAACAACGCGCCCGCCGCCGAGGCGACCGGCCGCCCGATCATCAAGATCACCGGGACGATCACCGACACGTCATCGGTGCTGTTCGATGCTCGCGCGACGGTGATCTATGCGGATCCGGGCGCCGCGCTCACGCGCTCGACGGCCGGCAACATCATCGAGGTCACGAACACCACCACCGAGCTCGCGATCTACGGCCTGCGGATCTTTGGTGGCACCGGCTTGAGCGGCACGGGAAACGCGGTCGTCGTGCTGCTGCAGACCGATCCGAAGCTCACGCTCGATCGCGTGCTGATCGACAGCAACGACGGCTCGGGCGTACGCGCGACCGACGGCGGCGACATCACGATCACGCGCTCGGTGATCGCCGCGAACACGGGCAACCCCGGCATCGTGATGCAGAACAACAAGTTCTCGATCACGAACACCATCATCGTGCAGAACGGAAAGGCCACGCTGACGAACGCCGGCGGTGCCGTGCTGCAACCGAGCGCAGCGTCGACGTTCGAGTTCAACACCGTCGCCGACAACATCTCGATGGGTGGCGCCGGAAACTATCGCGGCATCACGTGCGGGTCGGGCTTCGAGATCAAGAACAGCATCATCGTCGGCAACGACACCGCGAACTGCGACGTGACGTACTCGCTGTTCACCCCGGGAGACCTCGTGACGGACACCGGGAACATGAGCGGCGATGCGATGTTCAAGTCGACGGCGATGCCGTCCGCGCCGACGTTCTACCGGATCACGCCGACGAGTCCTGCGAAGGACCATGCGGATATGGCGGCAACGCTGATGATGGACATCGATGGCAACATGCGCCCGATCGATGGCCGTAGTGACATGGGCGCGGACGAGGTCGCTCCGTAACATGCGCGCGTGGTTGGTCGTGGCAGTGTTCGTCGCGTGGATTCCAGTCGCACGTGCGAGAGATGGCATCGTGCTCGAGTCGTACGAGGGTGGCCGTCCCAAGGACGCCGACAAGCGACTCGAGCCGCTCGTCAACGAGCTCGCGGCGCGCGGGTTCGAAGGCGGCAACAGCATCGGCCGCCTCTACGAGGGCAAGGTCTCGCGTCCGCGGCAGAACACCCTGCCGGCCGACTTCGCGAAGCAGCTCCAGGCCGGCCAGCAGCAATACATCCGTGGAAACTACGCGGCCGCGGTCGCTGCATTGCAGCCATTGATCGACACGGCGCACGACAACTCGGGCGCGTTCGCGAAGAACCAAGCACTGCGCCAGACGATGCTCGACGGTCTCGTCGCGCTCGCACTCGCACAGGATCGCAACGGTGATCCGAAGACGGCGCGGCTCACGTTCGAAGAGCTCGCGCGCAGCTTTCCCGACGCACAGGTCCCGGCGAACACGTGGGGCGCCGCGGCGGCCAAGCAGTTCGCCGAACTTCAACGCGATCTGAAGCAGCAGTCACAAGGCCGGTTGCTCGTGAAGGCTCCGAGCGGCGCGGAGGTGTACGTCAACGAGCGCTTCGAGCAGAACGGCACGGTCATCAAGTACCTGTTGCCGGGCGAGTACCGCATCTTCGCGCGCGAGGGAGCGAAGCAATCACGCACCTACCGCGTCCGCGTCAACCCGAGCGTCGACGCGCCCGTGACGATCGACCTCGATCTCGACGCCGCGGTGCACACCTCGCCGGACTGGGTCGGGCTCGAGTACGGAACCGGAGACCGCGAGCGCTTCGAGGCGAAGCACGCGTCGACGTTCGCCACGTCGATCGAAGAGAAGGCAGTGGTCGTCGTCGGAATCGATGCGACGAACAACCTGATCTTCGGTGCGCTCGTCAGCCTTTCGGGACGCAACGAGCGCCGTGCGATCATCCCGCTCGGCGCGAGCGACACGGCGAAGCGACAGCTCGCGGGCTACCTCGCCGGCGATGCACCGAGCTCGGACATCAAGGTCGAGGTCGGCCCCGGTGCACCGGGCAACACGAAGGTCGAGGACGGGACCGGTGGCTCCGTCGTGACGCCGAGCGAGACGACCAGCCGGCGCTGGGGCGGCTGGCCGATCGTGACCGGAGTTGCCACGCTCGGTGCAGTGGCTGCCGGTGCGGTGTTCTACTCGATCGATCACGAGTGCACCGTGCCCGGCATGAGCCCGTGCGCGTTCTTCAAGGATCGCAAGCCGCAGATGTACGTCTCGATCGGCGCGGGTGCCGTGCTCGCCGGGCTCACGATCTATCTGATCGTCACGCGGCCGAGCGCGGCGCCGACGAAGAGCGCGTACATCGTTCCGACGAGCAACGGCGCGATGGCCGGCGTGTCACTCCGCTTTTAGCGACGCGCGGATCGTCTCGAGTACGCCCGACGGCGCGCGCACCTTGAACGTCGTGCCGTCATCCCCGTGCTCCTCGGACAGCACGGTCGTGCGCTCGTGGATCTCGTGCGCGACTTTTCCCGCGAGCGACCACGGGACGATCAGCTCGGCTTCCTCGAGCGCGCCGATGAACTGCTCGATCAGGCGCTCGCGCAACGAGGCGACATCGACCTTGTCCTTCGCCGACAACTGGATCGCGCGCGGATAGTGATCGCGCAACCGTGCGCGGCCCGCTTCGTCGACGCGATCGATCTTGTTGAGCAGGAGCCAGGTCGGCACTTCGTCCGCGTGGATCTCGGCGAGCACTTCGCGCGTGACCGCGAGCTGATCGGGGAGTGCGGGATCCGACGCGTCGAGTACGTGCAGCAGCAGATCCGCATCGCCGGCTTCGTCGAGCGTGGAGCGGAACGACGCGACGAGATCGTGCGGCAGCTTCTTGATGAAGCCCACGGTGTCCGTCACGAGGATCGGCGGATCCGTCGGCGGCAGCAGCCGGCGAACGGTGGTGTCGAGCGTCGCGAACAGCTTGTCGGCGATGTAGACGTCCGAGCTGGTCAGCGAGCGCATCAGCGATGACTTGCCGGCGTTCGTGTAGCCGACGAGCGCCACCGTCGGCAGCTCGCTGCGCCGGCCGCGCCGGGTCTTCGCGCCGCCCTCGATCTGCGCGAGCTCGTGGCGCAGCTCCGCGATGCGATCGCGGATGCGACGACGATCGAGCTCGAGCGAGCTCTCGCCGGCGCCCTTGCCGCCGATGCCGCCGCGCACGCGATCGCCACCACCGCCGCTCTCGCGCAATCGCGGCGCGAGGTACTTGAGGCGCGCGATCTCGACCTGCAGGCGTGCCTCGCGCGTCTTCGCGTGGCGGTGAAAGATCTCGAGGATGACGCTCGTTCGATCGAGAACGTCGACCCCGGTCGCCTTCTCGAGGTTCCGTTGCTGCGTGGGCCCGAGATCGTGATCGACGAGGACCACCTTCGCGCGCACGACGTCGGCGGGCTTCTCGTCGCCGTAGACGTCCTCGGGATCCGGCTCGTCATCCGCTTCCGCCTCTGCGGCGTCGGCTTCGTCGTCCGCCGCGTCCTGCGCCTTGCGCGATCCGGGCTTGGTGTACGCGTCGACCTTGCCCGTGCCACCGGTCCACGTCGCGAGCTCGGCGAGCTTGCCTTCGCCGAGGACGATGCCCGACGCGAGCTTGGCGCGCCGTTGGGTCACGCGCCCGACGACATCGAGGCCGAGCGTCGTCGCGAGACGTTCGAGCTCCGCGAGCGAGCTCTCGAGCTCGTCATCGGTGGTGCCGGGAAGCTGCACGGCGACGACGACGGCGGGAGGCCGCACGTCTCCCGTGTCGGGGATACGAGAGCCGAGATCGAACGCCATAGGGGCGCGCACCCTAGCGCACGAGCACGCCCGTGTCCCGCCCGAATGCGAGGATGACGTCGGTGAACTTCTTGTGCGCCTCGGCGTGCATCATGTGGCCCGCGCCCGCGAGGATCTCGAGGCGCGCGTCGGGGAGCGCGGCGAACAGCGCGTCCAAGGTCGGGCGGAAGTACGCGGCCGATCGCTCGCCACCGACGAGCTGGACCGGCATGCGCACGGATCGCAGCTCGGCATAGCGCGGGCGATACGCGATCAGCGCCGCGGAGTCCGCGCGGATCTGCGCGGCCATCGACTTGCTGCGGTCCTGGAACGCGGCGGGCATTCGCTCGTACGCCGCGTCGCCGAGGACGGTGCGCAGGAACAGCTCCGCGGCCGCTTCGTCGCCCTGCTCTGCTCGCCGGCGATCGAACGCGACGAGCAGCTCGTGCTGCGCGGGCGCCACCGTATCGCTCGGCGGCATCGGTGGCTCGAGGAGGATCGCCCCGGCGAAGCGCTCCGGGAACCGGCGGATCGCGTCGAGCGCGACGACGGCACCGAATGACGATCCGCAGACCAGCGCGGGTGTGCCGTCCCCGGCGAGATGCTCGATCGCGTCGTCGGCGTGGTCCTCGACGGAGGTGACGTCGGTCCGGCGGTCGTACGCGATCAGCGTGAACTTCGCACGCAGCTCCTCGCCGAGCTTGCTCGACACCTGGATCCCCCAGGTCGTGTGGTCCGCGGCGCTGCCGTGGATCAACAGGATCCGCGGTTTGGAGCTCGACATGGAGCTATGATTGCCACAAATGGGGCGCCCCGAGGACGACGAGTCCGCAGCTGCAGCGCCCAAGATCCATCCTTCGACCACGCTCGAGCGGATGTCGATGGGAGCCGACGACGCGTTCGCGCAGACGATCGCGCCGGCGGTGCTGCCGCCGCTCGGTACGCCCGCACCGCCACAGCCGCCGACGACGCCCGCGAAGAAGAAGCTCAGCGAGGTCGAATCGGACCAGACGATGGCGGCGCCCGTGGTCGGCGATCTGCCGGTGCTGCCGACGGTGTCGCACTCGGTCTACAAGGGCGACAAGGAGATCGCGCGCGGCGGCATGGGACGCATCGTCGCCGCGGAGGATCAGCGCCTGCGCCGCCCCGTCGCGCTCAAGGAGCTGCTCGATCCGTCGCCGGATCAGCTCGGCCGCTTCCAACGCGAGGCGCTGATCACCGCGCGCTTGCAGCACCCGGGCATCGTCCCGGTCTACGAGGCGGGGCAATGGCCGACGGGCGAGCCGTTCTTCGCGATGAAGATGGTCTCGGGCCGCCCGCTCGACAAAGTGATCGCCGAGCTCCGCACCCTCGAGGAGCGCATCGCCTTGTTGCCGCGGATCGCCGCCGCCGCGGATGCGATGGCGTACGCGCACAGCCAGCGCGTGATCCATCGCGATCTGAAGCCCGCCAATGTCCTGATCGGCGACTTCGGCGAGACGGTCGTGATCGATTGGGGGCTCGCGAAGGATCTCGACGAGAGCGATGGCCTCGCGTCCGAGGAACGCGCGCCGCGTTCGGCGTCCGAGCGAAAGAAGAAGCCGGTCACCGATACATCGTCGACGCTGACGATCGCGGGCGCCGTGATGGGCACGCCCGCGTACATGGCGCCCGAGCAAGCGCGCGGTGAAGCGGTCGACACGCGCGCCGACGTGTTCGCACTCGGCGCGATGCTCTATCACCTGCTCGCCGGCGTTCCGCCGTACAACGCGCGGACAGCGACGGACGTCATCGCCGCCGCCGCGCTCGGCCGCGTCGTGCCGCTCGAGGAGCGCGACGGTGCCGAGCGAAACGCGCCGAAGGACCTCGTGGCGATCGTGCGTCGCGCGATGGAGCAAGATCCCGACAAGCGCTACGCCCACGCCGGCGAGCTCGCGGACGAGCTGCGGCGGTTCATGACCGGGCAGCTCGTCGGCGCGCACCACTACACCCTGTGGCAGCGGCTCGGACGCTTCGTGAAGAAGCACCGCGCCGCGGTCACGATCTCGACGCTGTCGGCGATCGCGTTCGCCGTGTTCGGCACGCTCGCGATCCGCCAGATCGTCGAGCAACGCGACCTCGCGAACGAACAGCGCCTGATCGCGGAGAGCCGGCGCGTCGCGGCGGAGAAGCTGATCGACCGGATGCTGTCCGACGTGAAGGTGCGCCTCCAACAGATCGGCCGGCTCGACGTGCTGGCCAACCTGGGCGGCGAGATCCGCGACTACTACACGACGCTCGAGAGCATTCCGGGCGGCATGCCCGACGCCGACGGTGATCGCATGGCGAAAGCGGTCGACATCGTCGGCCTCGCCGAGCGCGACTCCGGGCAGCTCGATCGCGCGCTCGCGACGTGGACCGATGCGCGCGCGAAGCTCGCGCAGTCGATCGCCGGTGAATCGAGCGACAGCACGCTGTTTCGACGAACGATGCTCGCGCGCTTCGATTTCGAGATCGGCACGATCCATCAAGCGCGCGGCAAGGTTCCGTCGGCGATCGCGTCGTTCACGGCGGCGAAGAAGCAGTTCGACACCCTGCGCGAGCAAGCGCCGCGCGATCGCCAGATCCTCCTCGGTGCCGCCGACACGCACGACAAGCTCGGCGATCTCCTTCGCAACGAGGGCAAGCTCGATGGGGCGCTCGACGAGTACCTCGAGGCGAAGAGCAAGCGCGAGCTCGCCGGCAGCGGCGGAGGATCGCGACCGCCCGAGGACATCATGGCGCTGTCGACGAGTCACATAAAGCTCGGCTCGGTCTACCTCGCGCGCGGCGAGTCCGCCGCCGCGCTGCAGTCGTTCAAGTCCGCGCTGCATCTGCGCGAGACGTTGCTCGAGACGCAGCCCGACAACGTCGAGGTGCTCAAGGAGGTCATCGCCGTGCAGACGGAGCTCGCCGACGTGCAGCGCCAGCTCGGCGACGACAAAGGTGCGATCCAGACCTATCGCGAGATGATGCCGACGAGCGATCAGCTCGCACGCCGCGATCCGACGAACACCGTGTGGCATCGCGATCGCGGCAACCTCATGTCCAACCTCGGCTTCGCGTTGCTCGATGTCGGCGAGTTCGCCGAAGGACTCCAGGATCTCGAGCTCGCGATCGAGACGCAGACCGCGCTGGTCGCGAAGGACGAGAAAGCGCTCGCGTGGCAAGGCGACCTCTCGCGCTCGTATCTGCGCACCGGCGATGGCTACGTCTATTCGAACGACATCGCCAAGGCGATCGCGTTCTACGAGAAGGCGCTCGAGATCCGCACGAAGCTGTCCGCCGCCGATCCGAAGAGCGCACCGTATCGTCGCTCGGTGTCGTGGGCCCACACCAAGCTCGGCAACGCCTACGTGCAGCAGTCGCGGTTCGATGCCGCGATCGAAGCGCACGAGAAGGCGCTCGCGCTGCGCATGAAGCTCGTCACCGAAGCGCCCGCGCATACGGGCTTCAAGAACGAGCTCGCCTCGACGGAGATCGCGCTCGGCAAGCTGCTCGCTCCGCGCGATGCGAAGCGCGCGAAGGAGCTCGTCGCCTCCGGCCTCACACGCGCGCGCGAGCTCGTCGACGGAGACGCGGTCAACGTCGAGTGGAAGGAGACGCTCACGCAGGGCCTCATTGCCAGCGCGGAGCTCGCCCGCGTCACGAGCGACCGGGTCGCTCGCGCGGCTGCGCTCGAGGAAGCGCGCGTGCTCGCGGATGCGTCGGTGGCGCGCGCACCGCAGAACGCGCATTGGCCGGGCTACGTCGCCGAGATCCACGCCGGGCTCGCCGAATCCGCGACGGATCCGAAGGTTGCCGCCGCGGAGTGGAAGCTCGCACGCGACACGCTCGAACCGCTCGCGCTGGCGAAGCGACTTCCCGCGACGCGCAAGGCGCTGCTCGAGCGCGCCCGCGCGGGTGCCCGCTAGGGACCTTTGGTCAGTCGAGCGGCCGGGACCAAGACTTCGAAGTTCAGGAGACGCCGCAGCTCCGCGTCGTCGAGCGAGATGCCGCGCTTCTCGAGGAGCTCCACGACCTCGGCGGTCGGCCGGCCATCGAACTCGGCGAGCGCTGCCACGACCGCGGGATCGAGATCGATCGAGTCCGTCGTGCTGAACGTGCGCAGCCGCGTCCGCTTGCCGATCGTGGTCGCCTGGAACGCGTTGAGTCGCATCGCATCGGGCACCGCCGTCGACTCGTGGTTCGCGAACGCCGCAGCGACGCGCCGCGCGTGCATGCGCGTCTCGGGCCCGCAGATCGCGAGGACATCGGTCCACGACAGTGCCGACACGCGCTTCCAACACTCCATGTAGAACTCGGCTTCGCGACCGAGCCACGTGCCCCACGCGGCTTTGAGCGGGGCTTTGTCGACGGTCCCGTCGAGCGCGTGATGGCCCATCGGTGCCGGTGGCTTCTCGAGCGCTTCGAGCGCGGCATCGCCGGGATCGAGCTCCATCACGCACCACAGCGCGAGCTGCTTCTCGATCTGCGTGAACAGCGTGCGGAGCGATTGCCACAACAGCGCGCCCTTCGCGCCCCGATCGAACTTGCAGTGATAGAAGAAGCACGTCGGCTCGCGGTACGCCCACACGCCGCAGCGCAGGTCCTCGTCCTGGAACGGACACTTGAGCGACACCGCGCGACCGAACGCGTCGCCGTGCATCGACTTCTGCATCAGCACGCCGTAGATCGGCGGGCGCGCCATGCCCATCGGCGTGAGCCCCACCGCGTGCTGGAAGCGCTTCTGCAGCTCGACGCGACCGTACGCGGTCGGATCCTGGATGATCGCGCCGACGGTGTAGTTGGGGAGCTCGGGATAGAACGTGCAGCACTTCATCCGCGGATCGAAGCTAGGCGTCTCGCCCTTGCCGGGGGCCATCGCGCAGTCGTCGCACGAAGCGCGTTTCTCCGTGGAGATCGGAGCCGCGAGCAGCTCTTTCATCCACCCGTCGTAGAGCGGCGGGAGCACCTAGACGCTCTTCTTCATGCCGTACATCAGCAGGGCGGCGAACACCGCGATCGGCAGGATGTACGGGATCACGACGACGCCACCGATGGCGAGACGGTTCCATCCGACGATCAGCTCGAACCATGCGACCGCGCCGCTGATCAAGAATGCACCGATCGCTTCGGGCCAGTCGGTCTCCATCTTGAGCCCCAGCCAGAAGACGATCGCGCCGGCGAGGAACGTGATCGTGGCGAGCGCCCAGCTCGGCAGCCCGAACAAGCTCTTCACGCCCGCGGACGCAGCGCCCGGATTGATCCACACGAGGTTGATCACGATGACGATCGCGACCAGCAGCACCATCAAGATCAGGTAGGTCCAGATCTTCGATCGGCCCTTGCCCATGAACTCGCGTTCGACGACTTCGTCCCCCATAGATGGCCAGCGTATCAGAGGAGCTGGAGCAGCGCCGGAACTGTGGTCACCGGCGGCGCACACGTGGGGCCCGTGCACACGAATGCGCGCGCGGCGCCATCGACGCTCGACTTGCCGTCCAGGATCGACGCGCTCGCCCACGGTCCCGCGATGCACAGCGTCGGCGCGTACACACGGCGTGCGGCCGCGACCAGCGCATCTCGATCCGGCCCGTCGGTGACGACGAGGACCTTCGCGTGGAGATACAGATCGAGCGCGGCAAACAGCGCACTGTTCGCGAACGCATTCGGGGCGACGCTGCCGCCCAATCGCTGCACGAGGTACTTCTCGGCGAGCGCGAGCGATGCGTCGTCGCCGGCAACCAGGCCTCGCCGGAGGAGGGCCGTCGTGAACCACGCCGCGCCGCTCGGGATCGCGCCGTCCTGGTGCGACTCGGGGCGATGCACGAGTAGCTCGTCACCCGCGGCGGAGAGATAGAACACCACGACGCCGTCTTCCTCGGACACGAACTTGGACCGCGCGGCCTCGACGAGCTGCTCGCCGAGATCCCACCACGCGCGATCACCCGTCGCTTCGGCGAGATCGAAGAATGCGATCGCGCAGAACGCGTAGTCCTCGAGCGTTCCATCGAGGTGCTTGGTCGTGCCGTGGTGAAACACGCGCGCGAGCGAGAGGGAATCACCAGCGGCGGTGGCCGGGCTCGATTCGCTCGCGATCGGCCCGTCGGCCTTCATCATGCGATCGCGTACGAACGTCGCGACCCGCAGTGCGAGCGAGAGCGCCCTGTCCTGCCCCGTCGCCTTCCACGCGGACACGAGGCCCGTGATCGCGAGGCCGTTCCATCCCGCGAGCACCTTGTCGTCGGTGCCGGGGCGATTGCGGTGCGCGCGCACCTCGAACAACTTCACGCGTGCGTCGGCGAGCTGCTCTTCTTCGAACGGCGACGTTCGCGGAGCGACGCGCGAGAGCACCGACGATGGCGTGTCCTCGAAGTTACCGCGCTCGGTGACGCCGTACGCTTGCGCGAATACGAGCCCGCTCACCTTGCCGAGCTGCACGAGCACCTCGTCGAGCGTCCACACGTAGAACTTGCCCTCTTCGCCATCGGAGTCCGCGTCGAGCGAGGACCACAGGCCGCCGGCGGCGTCGGACAACTCGCGCTCGAGGAACGCGACCGTCTCGGCGATGACCTCGCCCGCACGCGCGGCGAACGCGCCGCCTTGTGCGACGACGGTGGCGTAGATGCCGAGCAGCTGCGCTTGGTCGTACAGCATCTTCTCGAAGTGCGGCACGAGCCACTTCTCGTCGACGGAGTAGCGCGCGAAGCCGCCGCCGAGGTGATCGTAGATGCCGCCCTCGGCCATTCCTTTCGCTCACTCGGTGAAGGCGGTCTTCGCGGGCTCGCCGAACGACAGCCGGCCCGCGCGCGCGAGCAGATCGTGCGTCGAGCTCGACGGGAATTTCGGCTTGCCGCCCATGCCGCCGTGGCGCGGATCGCACCGCTCGGCGAGCTGCTGTCCCGCGGTCACGATCAACGACGCCGCGAGCGCCGACGGCTGTGCATCGCGAGCACCGCGGCGATAGTGCGCGTCCACCCGCTGGAGGCCATCGACGAGCGCGAGTGCATTGTCTTCGGCGTCGGCGCGCTTGGTGCGATACGCGTCCGCCATCGCCTCGAGGAGCTGCGGGAAGCTCGGCCGCCCGAAGCGCGGCGCCGGTGGAAAATAGGTGCCGAGGAAGAACGGCCGACCGTCCGGGAGACAGAACGCGGACAGCGGCCATCCACCGCCTTCGCCTTGCACCATGATCGCGTTCATGAAGATCGCGTCGACGTCCGGTCGCTCTTCGCGATCGACCTTGATGTTGATGAACAAGTCGTTCATCAGACGCGCGATTTCGTCATCTTCAAACGACTCGTGCGCCATCACGTGACACCAATGGCACGCTGCATATCCGATCGAAACGAAGACAGGTTTATCCGTGCGTTTTGCCTCCGCGAACGCCTCGGGCCCCCACGGCCACCAGTCGACGGGATTGTCCGCGTGCTGTCGCAGGTACGGAGAGCTTTCGCTGGCGAGCCGATTCGGCATGCAGGCTGGTTACCCCAAAAAGTCCTTCGCTAAGTGCGATCAAGGCGGTCCGATCAGTGGATCTTGGAGAATTGGTCGCGATACCAATTCAATATGATGCGCTTGTCTCCATCGACCATAGCTGCGATGTCCTGCAGCGCCATCGTAGCGACCGCCTCGCTGGCCTCGGCCAACGTCGAGATCGGTGGCACCGCGGGCGTCCACGTCTTCAACGAGAATAACGAGCTCGGCGTGAAGGATTTTCCTCTCGCGCCGCACCAGCGGACCTCGATCCTGCTGGGGCTCCGCGTCGGCGTGTTCTTCGCCGATGTCATCGGCGTCGAGGGTGAGCTCGGCGTGATCCCGACGATCGCCAAAGGCACCGCGGGCACCGAGCTCGACTACAGCACGACGGATCTGACGTTCCGCGCGCACCTCGTCGCGCAGCTTCGCGCACGCAACCCGGAGAACAAGTTCATCCCGTTCGTGCTCGTCGGTGGCGGCGGATTCACCATCGTGTCGACGAACAGCGAGGGTCGCGAAAACGATCCGTCGCAGTACATCCAGGCCGACACCGACGCCGCGTTCTACTTCGGCGTCGGATTCAAGTACCGCATCACGGATCGCATGGGACTCCGCCTCGACGGTCGCCTCCTGCTCGTGCCGAGCAGCGAGAACGCGGATCCGCCGCGCGAGGACGTGAAGAAGGTCACGCAGGACTTCGAAGCGCTCGCATCGTTCTATATGTCGTTCGGTAACTCGACGACGGTTGTCGTCGAGCAGGAAGACGTCCCCGAGGACGACGATCCGGACAAGGACGGCATTCGCGGCGCGGCCGATCAGTGCCCGACCGATCCCGAGGACAAGGACGCGTTCCAGGACGACGACGGCTGCTCCGAGCCGGACAACGACGGCGACGGTCTGCTCGACGCCTCCGACAAGTGCCCGACCGACGCCGAGGACAAGGACGGCTATCAGGACGAGGACGGCTGCCCGGATCCGGACAACGACGGCGACGGTTTGAACGATCAGCAGGACAAGTGCCCGGCCGAGCCCGAGGACAAGGACAACTTCCAAGACGACGACGGCTGCCCCGACCTCGACAACGACGGTGACGGCGTTCTCGACGCGCAGGACAAGTGCATCGACAAGCCGGAGACCAAGAACGGCTACCAGGACGAGGACGGCTGCCCCGACGAAATTCCGGAGAAGATCCGCAAGTTCACGGGCGCCATCCAGGGCATCAACTTCCGCGTGAACAGCGACGCGCTCCTCGCCACGTCGAACAAGACGCTCGACAAGGCCGTCGCCGTCCTCAAGGAGTTCCCGGACCTCAAGCTCGAGATCCAGGGCCACACCGACGACCAGCCGCTCAAGGCGAAGAAGGGCGCGAAGTTCGCCGATAACCTCGAGCTGTCGCAAGGCCGCGCCGAGAGCGTGCGCGCGTACTTCATCAAGAAGGGCATCGACGAGAGCCGCCTCTCGGCGAAGGGCTTCGGCGACGCGAACCCCGTGGTCCCGATCGAAGGCCTCAAGGGTGCGAAGCTGACCACGGCGCGCTCGAAGAACCGCCGCGTCGAGTTCCAGCTCGTCAGCTCGCTCGGTTCGGCGCCCGCGCCTGCGCCCGCCGCGGCTCCGGCCGCCGGCACGAAGCTGCCCTGAGCTAGTCAGGCTCCCAAACGCCGAACGGCTCCCGCGTGGGAGCCGTTGTCGGTTTCGGAGTACCGCGCCGTGGCGGCGGGCTACTACGACGCTTCGCCGTCGTCCGGCGAGTCTTCACCGTCGTCGGCGTCATCGCCCTCGTCGGCCTCATCGCCCTCGAGGTCCTCGTTCGGAACCGTGTCGCTGTCGTCGATCGCTTCGATCGGCGCGCCCTCGGCGATGCTGCTCTCCTCGCCCGGATCGGCGAGGCGCTCGATCGCGGCGACCTTCTCGCCGTCGTCGACGCGCATGAGGCGCACGCCTTGCGTCGCGCGGCCCTGCGTCGAGATATCGCGCACGCGGAGGCGGATGAGCTTGCCGCGGTCGCTGATCAAGATGACGTGGTCTTCATCGCTGACGATGCGCACGGCGGCCACGAGGCCGTTGCGCGCGGTGGTCTTGATCGCGATGACGCCCTTACCGCCGCGGTTCTTCGTGGGGTAATCGGCCACCGCGGTGCGCTTGCCGTACCCGCGCTCGCACACCGTGATCAGCGTGGCCGACGCCTCGCGGGCGAACGTGACCATGCCGACGAGGCGATCGCCCTCGCGCAGCGCGATGCCGCGCACGCCACCGGCGGTACGGCCCATCGGACGGACCTTGTCCTCGGTGAACCGGACCGCGAAGCCCTTGGCGGACGTCAGCAGTACGTCGTCGGCCTTCGTGGTCAGCGCGACGCCGACCAGACGATCGCCGTCGTCGATGGTGATCGCGCGAATGCCGTTCTGCCGCACGTTCTCGAACGCGGATAGCTCGGTCTTCTTCACGGTGCCCGACTGGGTCGCGAAGAACACGCAGGTGTCATCGCGGAACTCCGTGAACGGGAGCATCGCGACGACCTGCTCGTTGTCCTGCAGCTCGAGCACGTTGACGAACGCGCGTCCCTTCGCAGTGCGCGAGCCCTCGGGCAGCTCGTACACCTTCTTGTAGTAGACGCGACCTTTGTCCGTGAACAACAGCGTGTGGTCGTGCGTCGACGCGGCGAACATGTCGACGATGAAGTCGTCGTCGTTCGACGCAGCGCCGGTGATGCCGCGACCGCCGCGGCCCTGTGCCTCGTACTCGCTGACCTTGGTGCGCTTGATGTAGCCGAGGTGCGTGCGCGTGACGACCATGTCCTCTTGGTCGATCAGCTCCTCGGTCATCACCTCGCCCTGCGCGTCGACGATCCTCGTGCGGCGCGGATCGGCGAACTCCTTGCGCAGCTCCTTGAGCTCGTCGGTGATCGCGGACATCAGCTTCTTCTCGTCGGCGAGCAGGCCTTCGAGGTAATCCGTGAGATCCCAGAGCTCTTTGTACTCGGCTTCGAGCTTCTCGCGCTCGAGGCCGGTCAGGCGACCGAGCCGCATGTCGAGGATGGCTTGCGCCTGCCGCGACGACAACATCACGAAGCCCTTCGCCTTGGCCGCGGCGACCTCGTCGGCGGGACGGCCCGCGCGTTCGAGGAATCCGTCGAGTCCGATGAGCTTCTCGCGCATCAGGGCGTCTTTGGCGATGTCCGTATCCTTCGACGCGCGGATGATCTCGATCACGCGATCGATGTTCATCACTGCGAGGCCCAAGCCCTCGACGATCTCGCGGCGCGAGCGGGCCTCGCGCAGATCGAACAGCGTCCGGCGCGTCACGACCTCGCGGCGGTGCTCGATGAACACCTGCAGTGCGCGCTTGAGCGACAGCAGCACCGGGCGACCGTCGACGATCGCGAGCATGTTCACGCTGAACGAGCTCTGCAGCGAGGTGTGCTTGTACAGGTTCGCGAGCACGACCTGATCGCTCGCGTCCTTCTTGAGCTCGAACACGACGCGCATGCCGGTGCGGTCGGATTCGTCGCGGATGTCGCTGATGCCCTCGAGCTTCTTGTCGCGGACCATCTCCGCCGTCGACTCGATCCACCGCGCCTTGTTCACCATGTACGGCAGCTCGGTGATGATCAGGGCGTGGCGATCCTTCCGGATCTCCTCGGTCGTCGCGACGCCGCGCACCTGGATCGCGCCGCGACCCGTCTTGTACGCGCTGAGGATTCCGACGCGACCCTGGATCACGCCGCCCGTCGGGAAATCGGGACCGGTGATGTACTTGAGCAGATCGTCGTCGGTCAGGTTCGGCCGCTCGATCAGCGCGAGCACGCCATCCACGACCTCGCCGAGGTTGTGCGGCGGAATGTTCGTCGCCATGCCGACGGCGATACCGGTCGCGCCGTTGATGAGGAGGTTCGGAACCCTGGTCGGCAGGACCGTGGGCTCGAACTCCTTGTCGTCGTAGTTCGGCTGCCAGTCGACCGTCTCCTTCGCGATATCTGCGAGGAGCTCGCTCGACAGGCGGCTCATCCGACACTCGGTGTAGCGATAAGCGGCCGGCGGATCGCCGTCGACGCTTCCGAAGTTGCCCTGGCCGTCGACGAGCATGTAGCGCATCGCGAAGTCCTGGGCCATGCGGACGAGGGCGTCGTACACGCTCGCATCACCGTGTGGGTGATACTTGCCGATGACATCGCCGACGACGCGCGCGCACTTCACGTACGGCCGATTCCAGACGTTGTTGAGCTCGCGTTGCGCGAACAGAATGCGCCGGTGCACCGGCTTGAGCCCGTCTCGCGCGTCTGGCAACGCACGCGCGACGATGACGCTCATGGCGTAATCCATGAACGAGCTCTTCATCTCGTGTTCGATCGAGATGTTCGTGATGTTCGAAGCCGGAACGTCAGTCATTCGAGGTGTGAATTTGTAGCGCGCGCCGACGGTTTTCGGGTGCCGATCGCTCCCGAAAATCGACGAGAACTTGCATACTCTGCGCGATGGGTGCCGACGAGCTTGTCTCGTTGCTCGTGCGTCTGATCAACGCACCGGACGACGCGGATTCGCGCCGAAAAGCGATCGACGCGCTCGATGCACGCGGTCTCCGCACCGAAGCCGCTTCGCTGCTTGGAGGGTTCATCAACTTCACGGGCCACGAAGATGCGCCGCCGCTCCCGTGCCTGTGCAAGGCGTGCATCGCGAGCGCTCCCACGACCGCCACCGCCGACGGCCTCGTGTTTTCCCGCGCATTCGTGGTCTCCGGCACGCGCGTGCTGCACTTCTGGCTCCCCGAAGAGCTCGCAGGCGAGCGCGCCGAGGTCAAACGCGCGGTCGGCGAGCAGCTCCGCGCGCGCCTCACCCGCAAGCGCAAGAAGGTGAAGACCTGATGTCAGCGATGGCTGCGATGTCTGCGACGTCCACGCTCGCCCTCCTCGCCCCCGAGGCGCACGCGCGCCGGCGGGCCATCGAGCAGCTCACCGCCGCCGATCTCGCCGACGCCACGATCGTCTTCGCGCTCCGCCGCGTGCTCGCCTCCGATGCCGACGTCGCCGTCCGCGCGCTCGCCGCCGGCGCCCTCGGGAGCGTCCGTGTCGCGCTCCCGGATCCCGTTCCCTGGCTCGTCGCCGCGCTCGCCGATATTTCGCCCGTCGTCCGCGATTCGGCGATTCGAGCCCTCGCGCGGCACTCTGCCAGCGCCGCCTATGCGCCGCTCTGCACGCTCGCACGCACCGACACGACGTGGTGGGTCCGCCGTGCGGCGCTCTACGCGCTCGGCGTGATCGGCACGCATTCGTCGGCGGATCCAGTCGCGCCCGCTCGCGCCGCCCTCTCCGATCCGTTCTGGCGCGTGCGCCACGCCGCCGTCCAGGTCCTCACGATCTACGGCAACCGCGCCCCCGACCGCCGCCCCGAGA
>Ga0154020_10001255_pt1 | contig 31541 bp, 23 predicted proteins | sample Klosneuvirus_201_FD_109709 | JGI IMG/M metagenome (GOLD analysis project Ga0154020, IMG submission 109709) | Active sludge microbial communities from wastewater, Klosterneuburg, Austria - Klosneuvirus_20160825_MG | ecosystem: Engineered > WWTP > Aerobic digester > Activated sludge | place...
CTCGGCGCGGGCCTGCGCGCGCCGGCGCTGTTCCTCGAGCTCCGGGAGGGACTCCTCCGCCTCCCGCAGCGAGGTGAGCCGCTCGACCAAGGACTGGATCTCGGAGGCCGCCGCTAGAATCGCGGGATCGAGGTCGAGCTTCTCCTGCTCCTCGTGGAGCGCCGCCAGCGCCAGCTCCTTTTGGGATCGCGTCCGCTGGGCCTCGGCCCGGGCGGCCTCAGCGCCCCGTCGCAGCTCCTCAGCGTCCCCGCCCAGCTCGGGTACCACCGAGAGGAGCTCCAGCTCGCGATCGAGGGCCGCCAAACGAGCCAGCGAGGGGAGCAATTGCTCGAGCCGCAGCAGTCGCCGCTCCTCGGCCGCGGCGTTCTGCCGATCGAGGGCGAGCGTGATGCGGCTCTGCTCGAGCGTCTCCAGCTCGCGCTCCAGGAGCCGCCACTCCTCGGCGGTCAGCACGGCTTCGCGCGCGCGGCGCTCGGCGACCTCCAGCTCCTTGAGCAGCTGCTTGAGGCGAGGGCGGCTCTTCCCGCGCTGCGTATAGATAAGGTCGCCCTCCTCGCTGAGCCGGTCGAGCAGGCGCTCGAGCGCGCGCGTGCCCAAGCTAGCGCTGATCAAGCCGGCGCCGACCGGGTCCTCGCCCCTGAGCAGCCCCGCCGCACCGTCGGCCAGCCGCGCGTGATCCACCGCGAACATCGAATGAAACAGCTCACGGCTGATCCCGCGGAGGAAGGGCTCCAAGGCGGCATCGGGCAGCGGAAGGTCGTTGGCGCCGAGCAGGCTGGCCTTGGTCGACTTGCGGCGAACGAAGCGCAAGAGAAGGCCGTCCTTGGTGCGGAGCGTGGCGCCGAGGCGGAGCGCTGGGCCGGGGTGCAGGTGCGCGTCGCGGCTCTGGTGCGGGATCCCAAAGAGTAGATCGCCAAGCGCCCGGAGCGCGCTGCTCTTGCCGGCCTCATTGTCGCCGTAGATCACGTGCAGGCCCGGCGCGCCCCCGCTCAGATCCAGGCGGCGCCCAGTGAAGGGACCAAAAGCCACCAGATCCAGCTCGAGGAGCCTCATCGCAGCAGCTCCTCGGACAGGAGCAGCGGCAACACCCGCTCCTTGATCCGCGGCAGGAGCCGCTCGACGATTGCGGCATCCTCCTCATTTTGCCCGCGCTCATCGGCGAAGAGGCGGTCTCCGAGGCGAGCCCGCAGCTCCCGTATCTCCGCGAGCAGCGCGGCGCGAAGCTCGGGGTCACCATGGTCTTTGTCCAGGGCGCTGATGAGCTCACCCAGCGGGCCCGGCGTCGCGATCAGCTGTTCCAAGGGAAAGGCCGCGCGGGTGTCGAGCTCCACCTTCTCCACGAACACCGGACCGCCGGCGAGGCTCGTCCCGATCCGCCGCACCTCAGCCTCGAAGGCGCCTTGCCGCGCGACCAAGGCCGGCTGCGCGCTGGTCGCCCCCACCACCCTGAGCCGCACCGCCAGCGTGCGGCCCTCCGCGCGCGCCGACGCTCGGAGCAGTGAGCCTTCCACTTCCGAGAGTACGGCCTCGAGGTCCGGGTGCTCCGCGGCGTCCACGGTGACGGTCGCCCAGCGCACCACGTCGAGCGCCCGGGCCTCCACCGAGCGGACCTGCCGATCCTCCACCGCCACCAGGCTCGCGCCCTTCTGCCCCGTCTCCTTGGCGTGCCTCCCCTGCAGGTTGCCCGGGAACACGATCCAAGGATCCCGGGACACGATCTCGCGCTGGTGAACATGCCCCAAAGCCCAGTATTCGTAGCCTTTGGCGGCCAGTCGGGCGGCGTTGGTCGGGGCGTAGCTGGCGTGACCATCGCGGCCCTCGAGCGCGGTATGGAGGAGCCCGATGTTGAACAGGCCAGGGATGGGCGGCGGATAGCCGGCGCTGAGATCCGTCTCGACGTTGGCCTCCCGGTAGCCTTGGCCGTGCACCGCGACGCCCAGGCGCTCGAGCAAGATCGTACCGGGCCGATCGGTGCTGAGATCGTGCACGCGGCTTGGGAGACGCAAGCCCTTGGTGATGCGGCTCTGCGCGTCGTGATTGCCTCGCACCATCACCACATCGATGCCGGCGTCGACCAAGCGATGAAGGCGCGAGGCGAAGTAGAGCCCCGTATTGTAGTCGCGCCAATCGCCGTCGAAGATGTCCCCGGCCAGGAGCACGAGATCGACCTCCTCGGTCTCCGCCACCTCTACCAGGCGATCGAAGGCTCGCCGGCAGGCCTGACGCATCTCCTCCAGCGGGGCACCCTCGTAGCGGGCCAGGCCTCTGAGCGGGCTGTCGAGGTGGAGATCAGCGGCGTGCAGGAAGCGGATCGCCGAGCGATCGATCCCCAGCCGCAGCTGGGACAGCGCTGGCGTCCCGCGGGCCATCGGGCGACGCTACCACGCGAGACCGGAGAAGCGGAGCAGCCGCCGTTCGACACCGGCCTTGAGCACCGCCTCGCTCCCCTGCACCACGACCGAGCGCCGCGCGCGGGTCACCGCGGTGTACAGGATCTCGCGGGTCAGGATGGGGAGCGGCACCTCGGGGAGGACCAGCGCCAGGTGATCAAGCTCCGATCCTTGGGCTTTGTGCACCGTCATCGCGTAGGACAGCTCCAGCTCCGTCCGCAGCGCGCCGATCGGGTGACACACAAAACGCCCCTCGCCCTTCTCGAAGACCGCGTAGAGCTGAGGCTCGCCCGGACGAACCAGATCGCTCATCCTCAGGACGACGCCAAAATCTCCGTTGTACAGCTCGCGGGCGTAGTCATTCACCACCACCAGCACGGGCTCCCCCGGGAGATAGTCGCTCCCATGCGGATCTTGGCGCTGGGAGCGCCGCAGCATCTCGCGGATCGCCGCGTTGATCGCCAGCTGGCCGGTCGGGCGCTGCGCGCCGCGGGTGACCGTGAGGATCCGCCGCGAGGCCAGGTGTTCATAGAGCTCCGCGACCTGGCTCTGCTCGGCCGCCACCAGGAGCCCCCGCTCGAGGTGATAGGTCTGAGAGGCGAGGCGCGAGACCTCAGCCCCCGCCAGCACGCGGTCGTTCACCCAAGACTCGAGCATCTCGTGGAGCGGCCGTCCGTCCCGGCGGATCGCGGCCGACGGGCCCCGCTCGGGGATGGCGGCCAGGGTACCTTCGGCGTCGCCGGCGTTGATCCGAGAGGCCGCCGCCAAGATAGCCCGGCCGGCTGGATCACTCGGGTTCATGCGGTAGCTCTCGGTGAGCCGCACCGCCGACGCGCCGCCCGCCAAGACGAGGTCGCGGAAGATCGCGCCGACATCGACGGAAGGCAGCTGGTCGCTGTCGCCCAGGATCACCACCCGGGCCCGGCCCGGAACTGCGGCCATCACGCGATCCATCAGCGCCAGGTCGATCATCGAGCCCTCATCGAGGATCAGAGCATCGACCGGCAGCGGCGTGCGCTCCCCGAAGCCGAAGCGACCCGTGCTCGGGTGGTAAGCGAGCAATCGGTGGATCGTGCTCGCGGCCGGGGCCTTAGCGCACAGCTCGAGATCGAGCGGGGCCGGCGCCTCCAGCGATCCCAGCGCCAGCGCGACCGCCCGGGTGAGCCGCTCGGCGGCCTTGCCCGTCGGCGCGGCCAAGGCGATGCGATCGGGCGCCACGCCCTGGCGCACCAGGCCGCGCAGGATCGCCACCGCGATCGACGTCTTGCCCGTGCCGGGGCCGCCGGAGACCAGCGTGAAGCGCCGCGAGAGCGCCCGCTCTACCGCCATGCGCTGATCGGCTCCCAGCTTCGTGACCACCCCGCCCTTCAGCGTCGGGCGCGCCTCGAGATCGCTCAGGATCGCCGCCACCGCGCTGGTGTCCGGGAGGGAGGCGTTGAGCGAAGCGATCGCGCCCGGAGGCGGGTTCATCCCGCCGATAGAGGGCTCAGACCCCTCCCGCTGACGCGCGGCCAGCTCTCCGCGCAGCCGCGCCTCCTTGGCGGCGATCGCCGAGGGGACCAGCACCGCGCCCACCACCGGATCTCGGGCCAGCTCCAGCGGAGCCCCGGGGCCCACGGAGAGCAGACCGTGGGCCCATTCTGGCTCACGCACGAGCCGAGCCGCGACGTGAACCGCCCGCTCCTTCTCGAGCGGCGTGAAGCCCAGGGCCTCCAAGCTCGCGCTGATCCGCTCGCGGCTCAGGCCAAGAAAGCTCGACCCCTGACGGAGCTCCACCAGCAGGGCGATCAGCACCGAGATCAACGCGGTGCGATCGGCGCCTTGGGCCGCCTCGGCCCAGCGCGCAGCTTCGGCCGCGAGCGCCAAGGTCGTCTCCGGCACATCGCGCTCGACGAGTCGCTCGGCCCAGCCGGCCGGGAGCTCCGGAGAGGTCTCCTCGGCCCGACCCTCGAGGAACCGGCGCCGCACTGTACCGGTGGGCGTCAAGAACGGACGCTTCATCGCTTGCGCCTCTTTTTGCGGGGCTCGACCGGATCATCGGGCGCGAAGGGGAACTTGAACTGCAGCGGCGGCGGCGGCGTCGAGGTCTTGCCTCCGAGCGGCATCGTGCCGGCCTGGCCGCGCTCGAGCTCGCTGGCCCAGGCCAAGAGATCCTCGTGCGTCGGTCGCAGAAACCACTGCCCGAGGCCCCCCGGCCCGAGGCCCCGCATGAACACATAGAGCACGCCGCCAAAGCGCGCCGCGGTCTCCTCCGGGGTGGTCGACCCGAGGAGGCGAAACAACGCCAAGGAGTAGAGCTTCACTTGGAGCCGGTAGCTCTGGTCCACGTGCTCGCCGAGCGCCGCGCTCGAGTAGTCCGGCAGTAGGTCGGTCTTCCAGTCGAGAAAATACGCCCTTCCGTCCTTCTCGAAGACTACGTCGGTGAAGCCGATGACCAGCGAGCTCTTGCCGCGCAGCGGGAACAAGAACTCGAGCTCACGGACCACGCGATCGGCCGAGGCCAAGCCGGCCAAGCGCCGCCCATCCTCGAGGAGCAGCTCCGCTGAGAGCGCGCGGTGGCAGAGCCGGGCCAAGGCGGGGAGCATGCTCCGATCGAGATCGTAGAGCAGCATGGCTTCAGTCAGGACGCGCGCGACGTCCGGCAGCTCCGCCCAGACCTCGGGTGTTTGGTGCACGATCGCTGGATCGAGGCCGACGCGCTCCAGCACCTCATGCACCAAGATGCCGGTCTCTTTTCCTCCGGGGAGCTCGTCGGCCAGCGGCGCCGGCGGGGTCAGGGCTTCGACCTCACCGACCTTGTCCTCATTGGTGCGGGCGTCCGCGCGGGAGCCAGCCAGCTCCGCCTTCATGCGCGAATACGAGGTCAGCGTGGGGCCAGCGTGGCTCCGGCGGAGCCGCTCGAGCCCGAGGGCCGCGTCGACCCCGCTGTCGGCCGAGATCTCCTCGGGCGTCACGATCGGCGCCTCGGGCGGCGCCGACACCGTGGAGGGCATCGCGCTCAGCGAGCGAACCTCGGCGTGCACCCCGGGCTTCTCGGCCAAGGCCTGCGCGCGGATCTCCAGGAGCTCATAGCGACCCCCGCCCTTGATCTCTGGGCGAAACGGTAAGTAGAGGCGTCCTTTGGCCCGGGTGAGCGCTACGTAGCCGAGGCGTTCGTTCTCTTCGCGGGTCTCGATGGCGACCTTGCGCTGGGTCGGCGCATCGAGCGCGGCGGCGCGCCGCACGTCGAGGCGCCGCTGTCCTTGCTCGCGGTAGGCGAAGGGCGGCGTGGTCGGCGGGGCCCAGAAACCCCCGAACATGAACACCACGGTGGCCTCGAGGCCTTTGGACTTGTGGCTGGTCATGATCTGCACGGCGTCATCGGCCGCGCCCACCCGGAGCACGTTGGCGCTGGGGCCCCCGCGCGGCGCGTCCTCCTCGTCGATCATGCGCCCGAGCTCGACCACGAGCTCTTCCGGCGAAGGCTTACGGCGCCCGACCTGCTCGGTGAGGATCTCCGCCAGCTGCACGTAGTTGGTACGCGCGCGGTCGCCGCGCCCGAGCACCTGTTCCCTTCGCAGCACGCCGCTGTCGGCCAGCACCCGGGAGAAGAGCCGCCCGTACTCCCTCGCCTCCATCAGCTCGCGCCACGCGAACAGCCGGCGTACCAGCGGATGCGCGAAGGAGGCCTCGCCTAGGCGCAGGATCTCCTCCACCGCCAAGCCGAAGATCGGGCTCAAAAACGCCCGGTTTCGGCGGGCCGGGTCGGTCGGATCGAGCACCGCCGCCAAGACGTCGAACCAAGCGCGAGCCTCGCGGCTCTGAAACAGCCCCTCCTGGCGGAAGAAGCGGTGCGGCAAGCCCGCCGCCATCATCATGTCGCCGACGTCCCAGCCCTCCGTCTCGGTATAGGTGAGGACGAAGATATCCGAGAGCCGCACTGGCGCCTCACCCAGCCGAAACGGCGCGGCCGGGTTGGTCAGCCGGCGGATCTCGGCGATCATCCAGCGCGCCAGGCGGGTGCGCATCTCGCCGACCGGGATGGGATCCTCGGGCGCGACCAGGCAAATCGGCGCCGCTTCTCGGCCATCCGGCGCGTAAAAGTGGGGCGCGTTCGGGGCGGCGACGGCCGGATGATCATAGCCGACGGGCCCAGAGAACAACGGCCCCGCGCCGGTCCCCAGGATCACGTGGTTGTAGGCTTCGATCAGCGCGCGGGTGGATCGATGACACTCCACCAGCGGCACGACCCGGCCGCCCTCGGCCTCGATCTCCTTCTTGGCGAGGAGATAGGTGTACACGTCGGCGCCGCGGAAGCCGTAGATCGCTTGCTTGGGATCGCCGATCAGGTAGAGGCGCTCATCGCGCTCGCGTCCGAGGTACAGGCGCCGGAAGATCCGCCACTGCACGAGATCGGTGTCCTGAAACTCGTCGATCAACGCCACCCGGTAGCGGGCCCGGAGCGCGGCCGCCAGCGTCTCTCCCCGCTCCGGCTCGGACAGCGCTTCATCCAGCAGATGCAGGAGATCGTCGAAGTCGACCAGCCCCCGCGACCGCTTCATCTCCGCGGCCCGCGCCTCGACCCGCGGAAGGATCGCGTGGACGAGGAACACCTCGAGGGGGGCGATCGCGCTCTTCAGCGCCTCCAGCAGCGGGAGCAAAGCGGCCCCGCTCGCCGATCGCTCCACCGAGCGGCGCTCCGTGTGGAGCAACGCATCGAGCGGCTCGCGCAGCCGATCGTCCAGCTCGAAAAGCCGCCCGCTCTGCCGCACCCGCGAGATGACTGCCGCGACCTCCTGCAGCGCTTCCTTGGCGGTCCAGGGGCGGTTCACCCGGCGCACCGCGCTGGCCTCGCGGGCGGCGTTCTCCACATCCTGGAGGCGGATCGCGTTCATGGCCCGCTCGAGCTCGAACAGATCTAGGGCCGGTCCCACCCCTGGCCGGCGCGACACCGCGAAGAGGAGACGCTCGAGCTCATCGAGATCGCGTCCCTCGGCCAGCCAAGTCTCCAGGAAGGGCACCAGCTCCGGCTCGCGGGCCAGCTCGTGGCGCACCACATAACGCCAGGCCTCGTGGAAGACGCGGCGCCCATCGACCACCGTCTCTTTGAAGAGCCGCCGGCTCAGGAAGGCATGCTCCGACAGCGCCCGCTGGCAGAAGGAGTGGATCGTGGAGATCGCCGCCGAGGGAAAGCGCCGCTCCGCCAGCGACAGGCGCCCCTTGGCCTCTTCGTCGATCGGCCAGCTCGGGCCCTCCTCCTCATCGCGGGTGGAGGTGCGGACCTCGATGAGCTTGGCCCGCACGCGCCGCCGCAGCTCGGCGGTCGCCTTCTCGGTGAAGGTCACGACCAAGATGCGCTCGAGCGGGACGCCCGCCAGCACGCGATCGACGATCAGGTGCTCGAGGGTGAAGGTCTTGCCGGTGCCGGCCGAGGCCTCGATCACCGCGTTTTTGTCGCGGGGGATCTGATCGAGGATCTGCGGGTAAGGGTGGTACCTCACCATGGCGGGCCCTCCCATAGATCGTCGAGGAGCGCATAGCGGCGCTCCATGAGACGCCCGACCTCGTCCCGCGATGGCGCCGGCAACTGATGCACCCCTGGCACGAGCTCGGGCACGCCCTCCCCGCTGCGGCTCTGGCGAATGGTGTCGGTGCGGACGCTCCTCGACTGCCCCTCGGGATCTCCGCCGTGGCGCAAGAGCCGCATCGCGAGGGCCACTGGGAAAAAGTAGCTCGGCGGTCCGGCCGCCAGATCCGAGGCCAGGGCCGAGAGCCAAGCCGCGGCGCGGGCTCGGGTGATCGGCCGCAGCTTGGCGCGGACCGGGCGGAGGGTTCCGGACTTGGAGGCGAGGAGGAACAGCGTGGCCCTCCCTTCGTGCGCCTCATGGCCGCTGGCGGCGAGCACGATGTGATCGACGATGGCGCGCACCGCTTCATAGGCCGACAAGCGCAGCTCGGTCCCCCCGCGCACGCCGAGGAGCACCATGGCTGGCGGCGCGTCGACCACCGGCTCGGTGCGCCCGACGATCTCCATGGCGCGCTCGCCGGCAGCGCCGCGCACCGCGACCACCAGCGGTCGCTCGACCTGGCCCGGCGTGCTGTCGGGTCGCCCCAAAACCAGCGGCCGCAGCGCGCCGCGTGCCGGGACGAGCGGGGTCATTTGGGCCCAGGCTTGCCGCAAGATCTGACCATCGGCCGCCCGCTCCACCTCCGCGAAGACCCCGATCGGCCGGGCGTTCTCCTGCTCGCGCGCGGCGGCCAAGGCCTGATAGTGCGCGTCGAGCAAGAAGGGCACCCGCGCGATCGGCTCGGCCTCGGCGATCGCTGCGAGGATCGTGCCCACCAAGTGGCTGCTGCGGCCCGAGGGGCGCGAGCTGAGCAGCTCCTCATCCCGATAGAACAGATCACCGTCCTGCTCCCGGCGGGCCCGGCCGAGGAGGAAGCGGGCTGAACCTTGCACGGGGTCCAGCAGAAAATCGCGCAGCTCCGAGATGCGCACTGTGCTCTGCGGGGAGACCTCGAGCGGCCCACGGATCTCTGGGATCCCTAGCGCCCGCTCGACGCCCGCTTGGGCCTCGCGCGACCAGTCACGGGTCGAGCTGCGGATCTCCGCCAAGGTCGGGGCCCGGCCCGCGGCAGCCCGGAAGCGATCGAGGAGCGCGCTGGCCCTGGCCTCGTCTTTGGCCCCGAGGAGCACCACCGAGGGCGTCTCCTTGGTCGCAGGCACCACCGCGCTGAAGCGATCGGTCCCGACCTCCACCCGCAGCGGCGCGCCGACCCCGCTCGAGGCCAGCCACAGCGCCAGCTCCAGCACCACCGGTGAGGGCTCGATGGGCTCGCCGGTCAAGGCATCTCGCCCGACCCAGGAGAGCACCACCCGCTCCTTCGCCGCGAAGATCGCTGAAAAATAGGCCTGTCGCTGCCGATCGTCGGGATAGAGGTCGGAGGGCCGCGGGACGTCCCCCCGCAGATCGAGCGGGCTCTCCGAGCGCCCCTCGAGGAAGCGATCCGAGCCTAGCCCGACCAAGAAGACCACCCGAAAGGGGAGCTCCGCCAAGGAGGTCAGCGGCCCGACCGCCACGCCCTCACCGAGCGGGGCGCTGGTGCTGAGACCGCGGAGGCGCTCCATCAGGACTTCATAGACCGCGCGATAAGGGAGCCGGCCGGCCAGGGGCGCCATGGTGAGAAGATCGGTGATCGCCCGCTCGATCCGGCGGTGCACGCGGCCGTCGGCGTCGCTCACCGGAGTCAGATAGGTGGAGACCAGCCGCGCCAAGATCTCGGCCCACTCATCAGCGGTGCGCTGGCCCCCGCGGATGAAGCGCAGGTCAGCGATCAAGGAGCGCGCCAGCAGGATGAAGCGCCCCGCCGAGTCGACGCGGCCAAAGGGGACCGCCTCCGCGAAGTAGGTGCTCGGGCCCCCGTCGCCGGACGCAGCGTCCTCGCCCACGGCTCGGGGCCCGCGCTGATGGACGGCCCCGCCCTCCATGAAGACGCCGAGGGCCAAGCGGCGCAGGCCTTGGTCCCAGCTGTACAGGTCGCGATCGACATAGCTGCCCGCGTGGTCCGACTGATCGGCGCCCCACAAGATCGCGGTGTTTTCACACCAGTGGACCCACTCCTCGGGTTCGACGTCCGGGTAGGGGGCGAGGACCAGGGGATGGGTCAAAAAGCGCAGCACCTCTCGGCGCCGGAGCGCGCCCAGCGGCAGCGACAGGAGCAGCTCGACTGCGCCGTAGATCGCGCTGTCTCCCTCGATCGGCCCGTCGATGATCGCGTGCGGGATCTGGTGGGTCTCCTTGAACACCGCCTCTACGTGGAGGAGCACCTCGGGAGCATCGCTGGCCGCGAACACGCCGAAGTCCGAGAAACGTAGCCGATCCTCGGGGGCGTCGCTGCGGGCGCTCTCCTCCACCATGCGCCAGATCTCCTGCGCGACCGCCTCCACCTCCCGCCGCACCGAGGGGCAGGACAAGAAGGTGATCGACGGATCGCCGGACGGCGCGCTGCCCGGAGCAGGCACCGGCGGCAGCAGCTCGGGGACCGGCCCGGCGGTGGCTTGCCCCTCGCTGACGCTCTCTTGGGCCCGCTCCAGCAGCGACTCGGGCTCCACCGCCGCGCTCTCGAGATCGGTCGCCGAGTGGCGGGACAGCTCATTGAGCGCGCGTACCAACTCGCGCCGCTCCCCGGCCCAGCGTTCGAGCGGCAGCCCCACGGACTCCGCGCGATCTTCCCAAAAAATGCGGGTGGGGTTCACCGCATAGATGAACACCTCGGAGCTCCGAGAGAGCTGCTCGAGCAAGCTGAGCGCCAAGGGGGCGAGCCGCGCCGGGGCGAAGACGTGCAGATCCGGCGGCAGCTCGAGGCCCTTGAGCGCGGTGTGGAGTCGGGCCAGGAGCACCCGCGCTCGCCCGGTTTCCTTGGCGACCAGGCTGATGCGCTCGTCGGCCCCGCGCACGAGCGCCGCGACCCAACGCTCGGCCCCGGTCGCCTCCACCGGCGGTCCCTTGGGATCGACGAGCCGCGCGTAGAGATCGGGCCTCCACCAGCTATAGAGGTCCACGAGGCGCGAGACCTCACGCGCCAGCTGATGCCGGCGAACCTCGACCAGGTCGGGGCTCCGCCCGGCGGCGAACAGATACGCGCGCACCGGCTCGAGCGTGGGATCGCCGAGCCGGGTCTCATCCCGCAAGACCGCCAAGAGCGCTGCCAACCACGCGCTGTGGTCCACCAGGAGCGTGGGGCTCTTGCTGGTCTCGGCCAGCGAGCGCGCCAGCCCCGCCATGCTGCTGAATGTGAGGTTGGCGGCGATCCCATCGGCGAAGGCCAGGGCCGACTTCAGCCAGGCCCCGATCACCCGTCGGTCTACGATCAGGGGCATTGGGACAATGGGGGAGAGCCCCGCCCCGATCAGCGCGCGACGCCGATCCGAGAACGCCCGCGCCAGGGCCTCGAGCCCGGCGCCGTACACCACCTCCAGCGCCACGGGAGGTTTGTACCCGAGGCGCGGGGAATAGGGGACTCGGATCGGGTTTCAAGGTAGCCTGGCGAGCGCATGGGTACCGCCTCACCGCTCAAGCTCGGGCTCCCGAAGGGTCGAATGCAGGACGGGGTGTTTGCGCTCCTCCAGGAGGCCGGAATCAGTGTGCGGGTCGGCGCGCGAGGCTATCGGCCGACGCTCCCCGTGAGCTGGCTCGAGGCGAAGATCTTGAAGCCCCAGAACATCGTCGAGATGCTCGATGCGGGCTCGCGGGACGTGGGCTTCGCCGGGGCCGATTGGGTCTCGGAGCTCGGGGCGAAGCTGGTCGAGCTGGTCGACACCGAGCTCGATCCGGTCCGTTTGGTGGCGGCCGCGCCGCAGGATCTGGTGGCCCTCGCCTGGCCTCCGCGCCGCAAAATCGTGGTGGCCTCGGAGTACGAGCGGCTCACGCGGGCCTGGATCACCTCGGCCGGCCTCGACGCTACGTTCTTGCGCTCCTACGGGGCCACCGAGGTCTTCCCGCCCGAGGACGCCGACTGCATCGTCGACAACGCCGCGACCGGATCCACGCTCAAGGCCAACCAGCTCGAGATCGTGGGCGAGCTGATGCAGTCCTCCACGCGGCTCTATGCCAACCCCCGCGCCTACGCCGATCCGGAGAAGCGCCCGTGGATCGATCGCCTGGTGCTGCTGATCCGCTCGGTCCTGGAAGCGCGGCGGCGCGTGATGGTCGAGCTCAACGTGGCGGCCGACCGCCTGGACGCGGTGTGCAAGGTGCTGCCGGCCATGCGCGAGCCCACCATCTCGCCGCTCCATGGCGGCGCCGGATACGCGGTGAAGGTCGCGGTGAAGAAGAGCGAGCTCCCTGACCTGATCCCCGAGATCAAGCTGCACGGCGGCAGCGACATCGTGGTCACGGCGCTCTCGCAGATCGTCCCCTGAGCTCACCATGGCCAAGACGCCCGTCCTGATCGTCCGCACCGGCACCGCGAACCTGGCCTCGGTTCGAGCGGCCATCGAGCGCCTGGGCGCAGAGCCGAAGCTGACCGTCGATCCCGCCGCGGTGAAGGAGGCCCAGTTCGTCGTGCTCCCTGGCGTCGGTGCCTTCGGAGCAGCGATGGCGGAGCTCGAGGCGCGCGGTCTCACCGAGGTGCTCCTGGAACGCGTCCGCGCGGCCCGGCCCACACTGGCGATCTGCCTCGGCCTCCAGCTGCTCAGCGAGCGCTCCGCCGAGTCTCCGGGCGTCCGCGGCCTCGGCCTGGTGCCGGGCAGCATCGAGCGTCTCGAGAGCGCGCGGGTCCCGCACTTCGGCTGGACCCCGATCGAACCTGAGCCTGGCGCGCGTCTCCTTCAGCCGGGCTACGCCTACTTCGCGCACTCTTATCGGATGAGCGATCGACCGGCCGGTTTCGTCCCGGCCTACGCGTGGAGTGGAGCGATCGCGCCCGCAGGCGGGATCGTCCCCGATGCGGGGGGGCAAGGGGACCGCTTCGTGGCGGCCTTCGAGTCGGGCCCCGTGCTCGCCTGCCAGTTTCACCCGGAGTTGTCGGGCGTTTTTGGCCGCGAGCTGCTCCAGCGCTGGCTGGTGGAGGGAGGTCAGTAGTGCCCACGGTACGGATCATCCCCTGCCTCGACACCAAGGATGGGCGCGTCGTCAAAGGCGTCCGCTTCGCGGGACTGCGCGACGCCGGCTCCCCGGTCGAGCTGGCGCGCGCCTATGAAGCGCAAGGCGCCGATGAGCTGGTGCTGCTCGACGTGTCGGCCACCCCCGAGGGCAGGGGCAACGCTCGCCACGTGGTGGAGGAGGTGCGGCGCATGCTCTCCATCCCGCTCACGGTCGGGGGAGGGGTAAGGGCGGTCGAGGACGCCGGCGCCCTGCTCGAGGCCGGCGCTGACAAAGTCGCGGTGAACACGGCGGCGGTCTTGCGCCCGGCGATCCTCCGCGAGCTCTCCACCCGCTTCGGCAGCCAGTGCGCGATCCTGGCGCTGGACGCGGCGCGGACCCCATCGGGAGGCTTCGAGGTCGTCATCCGCTCCGGCCAAGAGCGCACGGGAAAAGACGCGCTCGACTGGGCCGCGGAGGCCGAGCAGCAAGGCGCGGGCGAGATCCTGCTCACCAGCTTCGACCGCGACGGGACCCGCAGCGGCTACGATCTCGAGCTGATCCGCCGGGTAGCGGCCCGGGTGCGGATCCCGATCATCGCCTCGGGCGGCGCCAGCGATCCCCAGCACCTCGTCGAGGCCCTGCACGCGGGCGCCGCTGCGGTGCTGGCAGCTTCGATCTTCCACGACGGAGATCAGACCGTCGCCTCGGTAAAGCAGGCCCTCGCGGCGGCCGGAGTCTGGGTGCGACCATGTTGATCCCTTCCATCGACCTCCTCGACGGCCAAACCGTCCAGCTCGTCGGGGGCCAGACCAAGGCGCTCGACGCCGGCCCGCCCGCGCCGATCGCCGAGCGCTTCGGCGTGGCCGGCGAGGTCGCGGTGATCGATCTCTCGGCCGCCCTCGGCCGGGGGAACAACCGCGCGCTCATCGAGGGCCTCCTCAGCAGCACGCGTTGCCGGGTCGGCGGCGGCATCCGCGATCTCGAGACCGCGATCGCCTGGCTCGATAAGGGCGCGGAGAAGGTCATCCTCGGCACCCGCGCCGTCCCCGAGATCTTGCGCGAAATCCCGCGCGATCGCGTGATCGCGGCGGTCGACGCCCTGAGCGGAGAGGTGGTGGTCGACGGTTGGCGAACCCGCACCGGTGAGCGCCTCGAGGACCGGATCCGAGCGCTGGCGCCCCATGTCGGCGGCTTCTTGGTCACCTTCGTGGAGCGAGAGGGTCGCCTCGGGGGCAGCGCGATCGAGCGGGTCCCGGAGATCGTGCGGGCCGCCGGCGAAGCGCGGGTGACGATCGCCGGAGGCGTGACCACCGCGGAGGAGATCCGCGAGATCGATCGGCTCGGGGCCGACGCCCAGGTCGGCATGGCGCTGTACACCGGGCGGATCAGCCTCGGGGCCGCGGTGGCTGCGCCGCTACAGGGCCCGGGGCCGTGGCCCACCGTGATCACCGACCCGGCCGGCCTCGCGCTGGCCGTGGGGCTCTCCACCAAAGAGAGCCTGGAGGAGACGATCGAGGCCCGGCGGGTGCGCTTGGCCGACGATCCGCCCGGTCAAGACCATGGACCGCTGTTGTCGGTGGATCTGGATCCGGCCCGGCGCTCCTTGCGCCTCATCAGCGGGGACGACACCCGAAGGCCCGGCTTTGGCCCGCGGCGCGGCCTCGACGCGCTCATGGACACCCTGGAGGCGCGCCGCTCGACCGCGCCCGCGGGATCGTACGCGCGGCGGCTGTTCGACGACCCTGCGCTCCTGGCCTCCAAGCTCGAGGAGGAGGCGCGCGAGCTGGCCGAGGCGCGCGGGCTCGAGCACGTCGTGGCCGAGGCCGCGGACGTGGCCTTCATGAGCTCGGTCGCGCTGGCCCGCTCCGGCGTGCGCTGGGCCGAGGTCGAGGCGCTGCTCGATCGGCGCGCCAAACGCGTGACCCGCCGCGGCGGCGACGCCAAGCCAAAGAAGGATCCTTGATGCAGGTCTTGCGCATACTCTCCGAGGCCCAGGCCTCGAGCTCCTACGGCCTCGGGCGACGCGCGGTCTCGGTCCAGACCTTGGCGGAGGCCGCCACGATCGTCGGCGAGGTGGAGGCCCGCGGCGAAGCTGCCCTGCGCGAATATGCGGTGCGCTTCGGCGACGTCGGGCCGGATGATCCTTTAATCCTGGGCCGAAAGGACCTCGAGCGCGCCTTGAGCGCCGAGCCCCGCGCCAACTGGGAGCTCCTCGAGCGGGTCGCGCAGCGCGTCTTCGCCTTCGCCTCGGCGCAGCGGGGAGCGCTGCTCGACGTCGATCTCCCCATCCCCGGGGGCCATGCGCGCCACCGCGTCAAGGCGGTCGAGCGCGCGGGCTGTTACGCGCCCGGAGGCCGCTTCCCGCTGCCCTCTTCGGTGTTGATGACCGCGGTGACCGCCAAGACTGCGGGCGTCGGCTCGGTGTGGGTCGCCTCCCCGAGGCCCGCGCGGATCACCCAAGCCGCCGCGGCGGTCGCGGGCGCTGACGCGCTGCTCTGTGCGGGCGGGGCCCATGCCATCGCCGCTTTGGCCTTTGGTGCGGGCGAGGTGCCCGCCGCGGATGTGGTCGTCGGCCCCGGCAACCGCTGGGTCACCGCCGCCAAGCAGCTCGTCTTCGGGCGCGTGGGGATCGACATGTTGGCCGGGCCCTCCGAGCTCGTGGTGCTCGCCGACGCCTCGGCCGATCCCGGCTTGGTCGCGGCCGATCTCTTGGCTCAGGCCGAGCATGACCCCGACGCCCTGCCCGTCCTGATCGCGCTGCACCCAGTGGTGCTGGACCGCGTCGACGCTGCGCTGGCCGAGCAGCTCGCCGATCTCCCGACCGCGGCCACCGCGCGCGCGGCGCTCGCCAATGGCTTCGCCGTCCTCGCCAGCTCGGTCGACGCGGCCATCGCGCTGGCCAATCGCCTCGCCCCCGAGCACCTCGAGCTCGACGTGGCGGCTCCGGAGGCGCTGGCCCCTCAGCTCATCCACTACGGGGCGCTGTTCTTTGGTCCGCACGCCGCGGAGGTGCTGGGCGACTATGGCGCCGGTCCCAACCACGTGCTCCCCACCGGAGGCACCGCGCGCGCGACCGCCGGCCTGTCGGTCTACACCTTCCTGCGCGCCCAGACCGAGCTACAGATCGACGATCCGGTCGCCGCCGAACAGCTGGCTCAAGATGCCGTGAGCTTGGCCCGTCTGGAGGGCCTCGAGGCCCACGCCCGCGCCGCCGATCGAAGGATCAAGCGATGACCGAGTCCACCGATCGCCCCCTCGACGCGCTGGTCCCCGGGCTCCGGCCCTCCGTCGACACCGGAGGCCTGGGCTTCATCGATGCCACGGTCGAGGAGAGCCGGGTCTGGGTCCTCGGGCTCTCGGGAGAGACCGGCGGCCTGCGCGCGGTCCACCAGCACGCCGGCCAGATCATCGAGGCGGCGCTGCTGCGCGCCTTGGCTCAGCCCGCGGCGAACCTCGGCGCGAGCGACCCGGCCGCCCTGCATCTCCTCGAGCTCGACGCCCAAGAGGGAGACCTCGAGCCCGCGCTGGCGGCCTACGGGCTGCGGCCGAGCGAGCTCTCAGGCCCGCGCTGGATCGAGATCTCGAGCGCCTTGGCCAAGAAGGCCGCGCATCACCACCTCCGCAGCTACACGGCCGAGGTGCGCCCCGCCGCCCCCGAGGTCCTGGGCCTTCACCGCGCGCTCCTGGATCGCACGGTCGAGGTCTGGGGAGAGTCACCGGGCGCGCCGGCTCGACGCTTGCTCGCGCTGCTCGGGACGGAGCTAGGGCGGGAGCTGCCGCCGACCTTGGCCGCCTTGGATCTGGTGGAGGAGCGCGTCGCTTCCCGCGCGACCGGAGTCATTCGCTGGGTGCCCCCGCTGATCCTCCAGGCGGTTGCGGACTTGGTCGGGTTGCTGGCGCACGAGGTTTTCCAAGCGAACCCGGCTTGGTCGGTCGCCGAGCCCGAGGAGGACGGCTTCGTCCCGCCCCCGGTGCTGCGCATCGGCGAAGGGCCCGAGGAGTATCACGTGCCGGTGCTGCTCCATTTGATCCGCTGGTGGGTGCTGCCGATCCAGGAAGGCGAAGAGGTCCCGCCCTTGTCGGCCTGGATGGCGGAGCAGTTCAGCCCCTAAGGCATCTGGGCCCGTTATCGGCGGGGTGAACCCGCCTGCGGGCGCGATCGCTCCGCTCAACGCATCAGCGGGACGAGGTCGTCGACCTTCACCACGATCTTGCCGCTCACCGCCGCGCAGGCCCGGCACTCCACCGTCAGCTCATGCGTTGAGGCGCCCCCGAGGCGTGAAGGCAGGGCCAGCGCGTGGATCTCAGAGACCGAGACCCCATCGATCGCCTTGACCACGTCGCCTTGCTGCAAACCTTGAGCGGCCGCATCCGAACCTGGAAATACGCGGGCCACGGTGCGCGACCCCGGAGGATCGTTTCGCGCGGTGGAGAGATCGATCCCTACGCGCCGCATCTCATCCACCGCATGCGACTGATCGGTGTAACGGCTGAGCCGCAGCATCCCGTCCACGTACCCGACAGACGTATAGTAGGAACGGAGGAAGGCGCCGCCGATCAGGCCATCGACGGTGACGCCGGTTTCTTGGCTGAGTCCGTCGAGCAGGCCGTCAAAGGTCGCGCCCGAGACCACCGGCAAGCCCTCGAGCGAGGCCGCGCCGACCGCGATGCTCTTGGTCCTCATCACCAAGGTGTGCGTGATGCCGCCCATCGCCAAGGCCGGCGTGTCCACGGTCATGCGGCCGTCGAGGGCCAGGGACGTGGCCAAGGCAGTGCGGATGACGGTCACGCCGGCGCCGGTATCGACCATCATGAGCTGTGTCGTCCCCTCGACTGTCGCGTTGACCAGGACGCGGGAGGGCCTCAGTTGCACGGCCTCGTTCACGCCTTGAAACTGGGCCAAGCCGCCGCCCTTGAGCATCACCGGCAACGCCACCTCGGCCTCCAGGCCCGCGCTCGGCCGCGCGCCGCTTAGGGTCAGGGTCTCGGCCCGATAGTCGAGGCCGAGATCGAAGTCGCACAGCACGGTGCAGCCGAGGAGCCCATCGAGGGCCACCGAGTCACCGAAGAAATCGAGCCCCACCACCTTGAGCGCGCTGAACTCCAGCCCGACGAGGCTGGCCGAATCGAGCGTGGTGACCGCCGAGGCCTTCACCTCCGGAGCCGCCGGCGGGCGGACGAGCAGCGCCGGCGCGCCGGTGTCGAGCACCAGCTGCACGCCATCGGTGGCCCCGAGCTTGGCCGGGAGGATGAAGATGTTGCCCGCCACCTTGGCGGCGATGGGGGATCCCGGCGTGCCGGTGTAGCTCGGGCCGTCTGCCCCGCAGCCGGCCAGAGCCAGGCCGCCGAGAACTAGGGCGCGTAGCCGACGCAGGCCAAGTTCGCGTTGGGGATGAGGGGATAGTGATTGATGAAGTTGAAGCACATCTCGTCCTGGGACGCCTCTCCGAAGTTGATGCCGCGACCCTGTGTATCCCACCAGCACGTGGTCTTGAGCTTATCACCCGGCTGCACCTGCTGCAGAGGGAGGGGGACGTGAACATTGGGCTGATCGTGGAAGCTCCACACCGGGACCTCCGAGACCATGTCCCAGCCAGGTTGGCCGCTCCGCTGGAGCTCGAGCGTGATCCGAGTCCCGGTCTGGTGCATGTGCGGAAAGACCTCGTACATCGTAAAGGCGCGCCGAACCGTGCAGGTCCAGGTGCGGGTGGCATTGGGGCCGTTGAGCGCAGTGCCCCAGGCCAGACCCGCCCAGACCACGCCCGACTCGAGGAGCCCCGGCTCGTCGGTCAGCACCAGGCGCACGCCGCTGGCGTCCGTCTCCCCGGCCTGCGTGACGCTGTCGTAGTGCGCCTGGACAACGAACTGATCGCCCGGGTTCGCCGAGACGCCCACCCCCGGCGGCATGATCTCGTCCATCCGGCCCGGGGCCCAGCCACCGATCATGTCCCAGGTCAGCGGCAGCCCGGAGCAGTCGAAGGGGCCGGGCTCGGCGTCGTGGTTTCGGTTCTTGAAGACCAGCGTGTGGTGCAGGTGCTGGCTGTTGACGATGATGTTCTCGATGCGCACCACGGCGCCGCGCGGTGCGCCGGCCGGCACGGTGATCGACCAGCACTGATAGTTGGTCTGCCCGAGCGGCACGTCATAGGGCTGGGCCACGTCGTTTGGTGCGTGGGCGACCAGGTCCATCGTCCATTGGTTGTAGGTAGGCGTACCGGCATCGGCGCCCGGCACCACGCCCGCGTCCTCGGTCACGACCACCCCTCCGTCCTCGGTCATCACGGGCGGCGTGCCCTCCGGCGCTCCGATCTGGGACCACACCTGAATGACGTGGATCTCTTCGGGGCTCAGCTGCGGCTGGCTCGGCGGCGGCATGCGGTTCTGCGGCGCGCCTACGCGGAAGGCCATCAGCTCGTGCATCAACCCGCCCGCTGGCGCGTTGACCTGAGTGTCGGCGTAACGCACCAGCGACATCGGCGCACCGAACAAGGGCGGCGCCGCGTGGCAGGTGAGGCACTTGTTCCGTACGATCGGCTCGACGTCTTGCCACCACGTGTAGCGCTCGCTGCCCGCGTCGCTGCTCACCTGCTGCCCCGAGTCCTCGATCGCACTGCCCGCGTCAGGCTCGATCGAGCCGACGTCGGCGGCGGAGCCGGCATCAGAGGACGTCCGCACGCCGGTGTCGGCGGGCGTGGGAATGGGCTGCGGCTCGGTCTTGCTACAAGCGGTGGCCAAGCAGAGGGAGGCCGCGAGGCCTGAGAGTGGGAGGGCTCGCATCGAGGTGGAGGCTATCGATGTGCACACACCCTCCGCCCTCGGACGTTCGTCGAATGCGCCCGGCACCTACTCCCACCAGCAAAGGTCCCAGGCGGCGCAGAACCCTTGGGCGCCCAGGGTAGAAAGGCCGCTCTACTCCCAGTAGGCTTCGGCCGTGAGTGAGCTGCTCGGACGCTGGCCAGTAGGGATCGACAGCGCGGTCGCCTGGGGCGACGTGGACATGCTGGGGCACGTCAACAACACCGTATACCTGCGCTGGTTCGAGAGCGGCCGGATCCGCTACTTCGAGGAGGCCGGGCTGCTCGACCACCTGGGCGGCGCAGCTTCGGGCGGCGGCGCAGCTTCGGGTGGGCCATCCCGCGGGCCCATCCTGGCGCGGCAGACCATCGACTATCGGCTGCCCCTGACCTATCCAGACTTTGTGCGAACCGAGGTGACGGTGACCAAGATCGGCACGACCTCCCTGACCTTGGCCTTTCGCATCAAGAGCCGGAAAAAAGGGGACCTCATCGCCGCTGAGGGTGATGGAGTGATCGTCCTCGTCGACTATCAAAGCGGTCAGAAGATCCCCCTCGACGCCGAGACCAAGGCCGCCATCGCCCGCCTCGAGAGCCGTCCGACCCTAGGTCCCGGATAATGCCCGTGACCCTCGCGAGCAGCGGTCGGCTCGGCCGCCTGGCCCTCCGGGGCGCCACTGCCGCCTCCGAGGCCCTGTTCCCGAAGAACACCCTTGGCGCGCCAGACTGGCGGAGCGCGGCGGTGGTCGATCGTCTGGAGCGCTACTATGGAGAGCTCCCGCCGCCGTCCCGCCGCCTGATCGTGCTCTTGTTCACGGCCGTGGAGCTGTGGCCGCTGGTGGCCCTGCGTTTTCGGACCTACTCGCGGCTCAAGCCCGAAGCGCGCCTCGGCTTCGTGCGCCGCTGGCGAGCCTCCCGTGTCTACCCGATCCGGCTGATCGGAGAGTCGACCAAGGCGCTCCTGACGATGATGTATCTCTCGCACCCCGACGCGCTCCGCTACATCGGCGCCTATACCGTGAGCCCGCGGCCCGGCGATGGACTCGACGTGAGGAAGGAGCGCCTGGCGGTGCTCTCCGCCGAACGAGACTCCCCGTGATCTACGGCCTCGAAGAGCTGCGCTACGGCTTCGACATCAGCGCCGATGTGGTGGTCGTCGGTTCGGGCCCGGGCGGGGCCGTCGCCGCCTACAACTTGGCCAAGGCCGGGATGAAGACGGTCCTCCTCGAGGCCGGCCCCGCGCTGAAGCCCGAGGACCTGGCGACCAGCCCGCCCTCGTTCTTGGCGCGTTACTACTGGGAAGGCGGCACGCGAGTGATCGGGGGAGACGCCCAGATCCCCTCTCTTCAGGGCCGGGCCTTGGGCGGCAGCTCGATCATGAACTCGGCGATCATGATGCGGCTGCCAGACTTCGTGCGGCAGGCCTGGATCGAGGAGGACGGCCTGGAGTTCTTGAAGGACGAGTCCCTGGACGCCTCCTACGACCGCATCTTCGAGATGTCCAAGGTCGAGCCCACGCCGCTGGCCGTTCAAGGCCGACGGAACCTGCTCTTCCGGGACGCCATGGCCAGCGTCGGCCTCGCCGGTGCGCCCTTGCCGCGCGCGGTCAGCGGCTGCGAGGGCTCGGCCGACTGCATCATCGGCTGCCTGAGCGGGCGCAAGCAGTCCGTCGATCGCACCTACGTCGAAGAGGCCAGGCGCGCCGGAGCCTCCGTCTACACGACCTCGATGGTGGAGCGCATCTTGGTCCAGGGCGATCGGGCCGTCGGCGTCGCCGGGCTAGTCGTCGATCCGAAGAGCCACGACGGACTCGCCAACTTCACGGTGCGCGCGCCGCGGGTCGTGCTGGCCGGGGGCGCGGCGCAGACGCCCGCCCTCCTCCAGTTCAACGGGATCACCGCCGGGGGCACCGTGGGCAGTTCCTTCTTCGCCCACATCGGCGCTGGAATTCTGGGACACTTCGAGGAGGTCGTGGATCCATGGGTCGGCGCGACGCAAGGCTGGGGCGCGATGGCGCCCGGGCTCGACGGCATGAAGTTCGAGTCGCTGTGGGCGCCGCCCAGCCTGATCCTGATCCGCTGGGGCGACGTCGGCGAAGCCTTCCTCTCCGAGCTGGCCGAGATCAAGCACACGACGGTGGCGGGCCTCGTCTACCGCGGCAAGGTGCGGGGCACGGTGCGCGCCTCCGCCAGCGGGCGCCCGAAGATGAAGCTCCATATTCCCAAGGAGGAGATCACCAAGGTGCTCGAGGGCGCGCGGCTGGCGGTCGATGGCCTCTTCAACATCGGCGCGAAGGCTGTGCACATCGGGATCTCGCGGACCAAGACCAAGATCGAACGCCGCGAAGAGGCCCACCAGATCTTGTCGCAGCAGTACAGGCCAAACGAGATCCCGATGACCGCCAACCACATCTTCGGCTCGGTCCCGATGTCGCTGAACCGCCAGCGCGGCTCAGTGGATCTGGCCGGGAAGCTGCGCGGGATGGAGGGGATCTGGGTCGCCGACGCCAGCCTCTTCCCGAGCCCGAGCGCGGTGAATCCGCAGGCCACGGTCATGGCGCTCTCGGATCGCGTGAGCCGGATGCTGGGAGAGCTCGCGTAGGGGCCTCGGTTCCAGTGCCGTCCTCTTGCTGTTTAGCGCAAATCGAAGCTCCCCCCGCGCGTCTTCGCGCGAAGTGGCTGGCGCGCGAAGCGCGACTGGTGCCACTCGGACAGAATGCCCACGCCTAGAGCGAGTACAGAGCAGCAGATGCCCTAGAGGCCTGAGTCGACGCCTTGCGGCCCAGGGCCCCCTAATCGCGGTACTTGCTGGGATCGATCTGGAAGCGCTTGAGCCAGCGGTGCAGCTGCATCCGCGCCTTGCCGGTCGCGCGCGAGACGGCGGAGAGGTTCCCGCCGTGCGCCTCGAGCAGCGCGAGCAGCTCCGCCTTCTGCTGCTCCTCCGCCGAGGACAGCGGGCGCGGCGGAGCCACCGACGGCGGTGGGGAGCTCGAAGCAGCCGCTGGGGTCGAGCCCCGCCCGATCGGCCGCGCGCCGGTGGAGGCGCGACCGGGGGCGTAGCGGAGCGACTCGGGGAGGTGCTTGGCCTCGATCCGCCCGTCCTCGGCCAATACCACCGCGGCCTCGAGCGCCTTCTCGAGCTCACGCACGTTGAAGGGCCAGGCGTAGGCAAAGATGGTGCGGGCCGCCGGAACGGACAGGCGGAGCAGCGCGGCCTCCGCACCCGCGACCCGCTCGAGGAGCGCTCCGATCAAGATGCCGAAGTCCTCCACCCGATCCCGCAGCGGTGGCAAGCGCAGCATCACGCCGCTCACCCGGGCCAAGAGATCGCCCCGAAAACGGCCGTCAGCGACATAGCCGGCCAGATCGCGGTGGGTGGCAGCGACCAGCCGAAACTCTACCGGGGCCGCCGCCGAGGCGCCCACCGGCGTCACCTCGTGCTCCTGCAAGACGCGCAAGAACGCGGCCTGGGAGGCCTCGGGCAGATCGCCCAGCTCGTCCAAGAACAGCGTCCCATGGTCGGCCGCCATCACCAGACCGTTGCGGTCGCGGTCAGCCCCCGAGTACGCGCCCTTCTTCACGCCGAAGAGCTCAGACTCCACCAGGTGCTGAGGGATGGCGCCGCAGTTGACCGGCACGAAGGCGCCCGAGCGGGAGGACAGCCGATGGACCGCGCGCGCCACGACCTCCTTGCCCGTCCCGGTCTCTCCCAGGATGAGCACCGGCACCTCCGCCCGTGCGATGCGCGCCAGCGCCACGAAGCGCTCGGCCAGCTCCGCGTGGAAGGTCCGGAGGGCGGGCTCCTTGGGCGACAGATCGGAGGAGTCGGTGACCAGCCCGTCGGGCGCGGGATCATCCGAGCGATACAGGAGAAAGCTCTGGCCGACCTCGATGAGGTCACCGTCCTCCAGCACGTGCTTGGTGATCGGCTCCCCGCCGATGGTCGTGCCGTTCTTGGACTGGAGATCTTCCACCATCCAGCGGCCCGCCACCCGCCGAAAGCGCGCGTGGTTCGAGGAGATCCGCCCATCCGGGATGTCGAGCCGCAGCTCCGGTCCCTCGGTCTTGACCGCCCGCTCCGTCCCCCGGCCCACCACGATCGAGCCCGCGCGCCCCAGATCGATGCGCACCGAGCCAGCCGTCGGCCGTTCGGCCTCGAGCAAGAGGTAGACGATGGCGCTGCGAGAGACCCGATCTTCGCCGGTCGGATCGTCGTGGAGGGAGAGGGTTCCGCTCATTCTCCGGCTAGGTGTCTAGCCTATTGTCGCGCCCACCGTCTACGGGGCAACGAGTGTCGCCGGACCGAAGCTAAACGCGGGACGCTCCCCGGTGTCGGCGACGATCAGCTGCGCGACCCGGCGGGTCATGGGCTGGAGGATCGAGAAATGGTCGCCCCAGGGCAGCACGAAGCCCTGGATCGGCGCCTGGACCTCGCGGGCGACCTTCACCAGCCGCAGCAGGCTCTCGGCGTTGCCCTCGGTCCCCTCAAAAAGGAAGAGGGGCCGCCGAACCTCGCCCACAAACAAGATCGGCGAACGCATCTCCCATTCCCGCTGGGCCGAGATCCCCACCGGATCAAAGGGTGCCAAGGCCTCCCCGTAGGCCACGGGGCTCCCCACCGGGCCGAAGGCGAAGCCGGCGCGGAACCGATCGCTCAGCGCCGCGGCCAGGAAGACCAGCGTGCCTCCCGTGCTGTGGCCCCCGATGTAGACCCGCTCGGGATCAACGTAGGGCAGCGCTCGCGTGTACTCCACGGCCGCCAGGAAGTCGTCGACCTCGCCGTAGAGCTCCTCGTAGCGCCCGGGGTTGTCATTGCCGCCGCGGAAGGACGGCTTGACCAGCACGATGCCCGCTTCGTGGAAGGCGGAGGCGGACTGATCGTTGTCGGGGGGCCCAACCATGAGGCTCTCGTCGTCGATCGAATTCGAGAAGCCCCCGGTCGCCCAGACCATGGCCGGGCGCCGCTCTCCCCCCGGAGCGCTCACATAGGCCCAAAGTGGACCGGAGCTCGAGGCGTACTGCACCAGCTCAAAGACCCCGGGCGTGCCCGGCGCAGGCCGCTCATGGGCGATCCCGCGCGGGTCCCGGATCACCTTGGTGTGAAACTGCGCGCGCCGCTGGCTGAAGCTCAGCGGGGTCTCGGCTTTGCTCAGCCAAAAGACGGTGGCCAAGCAAAGCGGCACACCGAGCAGCGCGAGGACGAGTAGGACCCGCCGCAAGGCTCAGCTCTTCAGATCGTTGGCGAGCGCGGCGCGCTGCTCGGGCGTGAGCACGGCTTCTTCCGTGAGCGCGGGCGCGTCGACGCCGAGGGCCACCGGGGCCTCTCCGCCTACGGGGAACTTCAGATACTGCACGCTGGAGATCCGCTCCTCGTCCGCCTGCCGCTGGTCCACGATCGCCCGAACTTTTCGGCCGTCGGCCAGGCGCGCGTACAGATGCGTCGGCACCTCACGCCACTTCCGGAGCAGCACGTCGCGCTCCTCCGCCGTGGGGATCTCCACCAGGAGCGTGCAGCCCAGCTCCCCGGGCCCGCCGAGCAGCTCGTTGTACGTCTCGATCTCGTGAGCGATGTCGGACTCGCGGACCATCCGCTCGGCCCGCACCATCTCCAAGATCTGATAGCGGACCGTGGTCGTGTTCTCGAAGAGGAAGGTCAGGTTCTGGCCCACGTGGACGCGCCGTACGGCCTTCTCGGCCATCGCCGCCGTGCGGAGCTCGGCGCGGCGCTCTTCGTAAGTGACGAAGTCGAGGATCTCGCCTCGTAGGACCTTTTGCATGGCTTACTCCTTCTTGGGCTGGTGAGGAAACCCATCGGCGCGATAGGCCCGGGCCAAGATCGTCATGGGGTGCAGCGCCTTTTGCCCGGCGTGCTGCTCGAATTGCTTGGCCGCCAGCGGGCACTCGGTGGCCCAGACCTCCGCGCCGACGCTGGTCATTCCCTCGAAGGCCCGCTGTCCGATGCGCTTACTATCCTCGAAGGACTCCGTCTTCATGGCGTAGGTGCCGTCGTGGCCACAGCACTCCATGGTCGACACCGGCGTCACGCCTGGGATCTTGCGCAGCAAATCGCGGCCCTTCATGCCGGCCCGCTGAGCGCGCAGATGACAGGGGGCGTGATAGGCGACCTTCTCCCCGGGCGAGCTCAGAAAATCGGTAGAAAATCGGGGTTCATTGCGGATGGACCACAAATATTCGCCCGTATCTCGGACCGCCGCCGATAGCTTCTTGGCCCGCGCGCGATCCTTCCCTTCCAGCAGCTCAGGGTACTCTTTGCGGAGCATCATCGAGCAGGTCGGGTTGATCACCAAGACCTTGGCCCCAGCCTCGACGTAGGGCTCCAGGATATCCAGGTTCTGGCGGGCCTGGCGCTGCACTTGGCCGAGGTCACCGATCTCCCAGGCCGGCATCCCGCAGCAGGCCAGCCCCGCCGCGCAACCCACCTGGACCTGGTTTTTGGCCATGACCTCCAGGGTGTCTTGGCCGATCTCGGGCTCATTGTTCTGCACGTAGCAGGTCTGAAAGAGCACGGCCTCGACCTGCGGGTCCCCGGTGATCAGGCCCTTCTTTTCTGCCCAGCGCTCGAAGGTCTGGCTGGCGAAGTCGGGGAGCAACTTATCCCGGTGGATTCCCAGCACGAGCTCCATCATCCGGCGATGGACGGGAACTTTGTTCATGGCGTTGGCCAGCCCGAAGGAGAGGCGCGCGAACTGCGCCGAGGCGTCGGGGTTCGAGAGCATGAGATCGCGGAGCGACTTCTCCTCATGCTTGGCGGCGACGGCCTTGTAGCGGTGGACCAACTTGGGAAAATCGAGCTGGAAGGGGTGATTTTCCCGAGGCGTGTACGGGCACTCTACTTCGCAGAGCTTACACTGGAAGCAGGCATCCATGACCTCGCGGGTCTCGGGCGCGGAGAGCAGCCGCACGTCACCGGCGTGGTCGTCGTCGATGAACTTGAAGAGCTTGGGGAAACTATCGCAATACTTGAAGCACAGCCGGCAGCCGTGACAGACCTCGAAGACCCGCTCTACCTCGGAGTGGAGGGCCTCGTGGTCCCAGTACTTCTCTTCGGAGGGGTCATAACAGAGGCCCGCGGTCGGCGCGTAGGAGATGTTCTTGCCGGCGGTCATCGGCGCCCGTACGCCCTGGTAGGAGTGAGCATCGAGCTCGTGCGGATCACTCATCGAAGTTGCCTCGTCCCCCCCGGAACAAAACAGGGTGGCTCGCGCGGAGGACGGTGATCCGCCCTCCGCACGAACCGGGGTCTCAGTTGATCCCGTCCAGCATCTTCTGGAAACGGCCAGCGTGAGACTTCTCGGCCTTGGCCAAGGTCTCAAACCAGTCCGCGATCTCCGGGAAACCCTCCTCGCGAGCGGCTTTGGCCATGCCCGGGTACATATCGGTGTACTCGTGCGTCTCGCCGGCCACGGAGGCCTTGAGGTTGGTGGCGGTGTCGCCGATCGGGAGGCCGGTCGCCGGGTCACCCACCCGCTTGAGATAGTCGAGATGGCCGTGCGCGTGGCCCGTCTCGCCCTCCGCAGTCTCGCGGAAGTTCATGGCGATCTCGGGGTAGCCTTCCACGTCCGCGACCTTCGCGAAGTACAAATAGCGCCGGTTCGCCTGCGACTCGCCCGCGAACGCATCCTTCAAGTTCTGGTGGGTCTTGGTGCCCTTCAGTTCCTTTGCCATGTCATCACCTCTTCTTCCTACAATCTCGGCATACGCCGAAGAGTTGAACGTGCATCTCTAGGACCTCGAAGCCCTCGACCTCGAGATCAGCCGGCTTCACGCTGCGCTTGTCGACATGGATGTCGGCGATGCGGCGGCAAACCGTGCAGACCAGGTGGTCGTGGGGAGCGAGATTGGCGTCGTAGCGCTTGGTCTCACCGAGCCGGGAGACTTCCTCCACCAGGCCGGCACCTTCCAGCGCGTCGAGAGTTTTATAGACCGTCCCCAGTGACAGCGAGGGCATGGCCCCGCGAACCGCACGAAACAAGGCGTCGGGGCTGGGGTGATCCTTCATGCGGGCGAGCGCGCGGTAGATCGCGAGTCGCTGAGGCGTCGCCTTGAGGCCGGCCTCGCGGAAGCGATCGATGATCGTGGGCTCCGCCATCGCTCTGTCTTCGTCTCGGGCAGAATGATTGTCAACGGAGAATTATTCTCCATTGAGAGTCACTCCCCGAGGACTGCATAGCCCTACCCTGGGTAGCCCGCAAGGCCACCTCACTTCTGCAGGATCCCCATGACGATCAGGAGCGCGACCACGATGCCCATCAAGCTCTCTCCAGCGATGAGGCCCGAGCTGACCGGCACCACCAACTTCTCGGCCCACTCGGGGCGCTTCCTCCTCATCAGCTCAGCGATCGCTGCCCCGAGGAACATCGCCACCGCGTTGCTCCCCGGCACCACCATCGCGATGCCGAGCCCGGAGGGCGAAGGGAGGAAGCGCAGCCACGGCTTGGGTGCGAGCTTCTCCAGCACCGCCAGCGCCACCCCGAGCCCGAGCCCCATCAAAATGGCCGTCTTCGAGGAAGGGTCGAGGCCGTCGAGGCCACCCGCGAAGGCCTTAGAGACGCCAGCCCAGACCAGACAAGAGGGCGCAGGCCAGTCGTCGCCGCCGAGCACGGAGGGGTCAGGGATGATCAAGTGAAAGGCCGGCACCACCACCAGCGCACCGGCCGCTACCCCGACCAGCTGCGCCATGAACTGCTGCTTGGGGCTGGCGCCGAGGAGCTTACCGGTCTTGAGGGTGGTCAGGAGGTCGGCCGCGTGCAGGCCCACGCCGCCGGTCACGTTGGCCGACATGATGTTGCCCGCCAAGTTCCCAGGCGTGAGCGCGCCGAAGATGAGCTGAGTCACCGGGCCGAGCGCCTTGGTGGGGGTCACGTCGGTCTCGCCGGTCACCCGCGCCGCCACGAAGCCCATGAGCACGGCCAAGGGCACCGCGATGGCCCCAGCCCAGGCGGGGATCTCAAAGAGCATCCCCATCAGCACCACTACGACCGGGCCCAGCACCAAGAATCCAGCCGGGAACCACCAGTCCGGGCACTCCTCCTTGGGCGGCTCGGGCAGATCGGCGCGCTTGCCTCGGAACATCGCGGCCAAGCCCACGAAGGAACGCAGCACGCTCTTGTAGTCGAAGGCGAAGGTGGTGAGGCCCGAGGCCACCAAGATCGCGGCTCCCGGCCACACCGTCCAGGCGACGATGGCCTTGTAACCGACGTCTTTGATCAGGTGCTGGGCGAACAGCTCGGGCGCCAGGAAGGCGTAGGTGAGGAGCCCGCCGAGGAGGAGCGTCCAGCCTGTGCGAAAGCTCATCAGCGCCCCGGCTGCGACCAACACGACCTCGGTCTTGATCGCCAAGGACCAGTCCTTGAGCGCGCGGCCCGCCAAGGTGATGGGTAGCCCGATCGTGCCGGGGATGTTGAAGGGCATCCAAGGCGCCTTGGCGTCGCGGAAGAACGCGAGGAGCGCGGCGAACACCCCCGACAGCGCGAGGGCCTTGGCCTTGATCGATCCTTGGCCGCCCTCACCGGCTTGGTACAGGGACTTGATCGTCTCAGCGGTGGCGGTGCCCGTGGGGAAGGGCAGAGACTCCTCGTCGATGAGCTGCCGCTTGATCGGGATGGCCGCGAAGACCCCGAGCGCCGCGATGACCGCGAACCAGGCCACCATCGCCGCGCCTTCGGGCCGCATGGCCGTCACCATCATCAGGGCCCCGAAGGCCGCCATATTGCCGCCGCCGGTCATGAAGCCAGCGCCCGAGGCTACGGTGGTCAGCGCGTTGTTCTCCAGCGCGCCCAGCGGGCGTTTCGAGAGGCGGAGCGCCCCGAGCCCCTGAAACACCGCGAAGCCGAGGATGCAGGCGGTGAGCGTGACCCCCAGGCTCCAGCCGGTCTTGAAGAACACATAGATGTTCGACAAGCACATGACGGCGCCGATCAACATGCCGCTGATAACGGCGCGGATCGTGAGCTGCGGGGGAGATCCGGAGAGCTCCGGCGAGGGACTGCCCATGGCGGGGCGCATCCTGCCACAGAAGGAGCGAAGATGCCGATGAAGCAGCAAATTCACACTCCCACCCCGATGCCCTCCTCTCGGGATCGGGCACCTTCTCGCGGCTCACGGGGGATCTGAGTACCATCGACCTCCATGCGCCCCACTCGCCGGCTGGTAGCTCTATTGTGCCTCGCGCTCGCCCGCTGCAGCTGCCAAGGGGACCAAGGTCTGGATGACGACGCCGCCACCGCCGCCGACGGGGCCGGAGTCGATGGGACCGTCACCGGGGGCGACGCCGATATCCCGGACACCGGCCACCCGCGCGGTGGGCCCGGCGCCAGTTGCCAGCGGGCGGAGGACTGCGACGTCGGCTTGGTCTGTCCGGCGAGCCACGTGTGCACGGCCGCCCCGAGCTGCACCACCAACGCCTCCTGCGGCCCGGGCGCGATCTGCACCGGCGGCCACTGCACCCAGAACACTTTGGGCGGCCCCTGCGACGCGGACACGGCTTGCGTCGGGGGGGAGCTGTGCGCCGGTGACCACTGCGTCCCCGCCGGCTGTGGCAGCGACCTCTACACCGCCGAGCGCGTACCCCCGAACCTCCTCCTGGTCATCGATCGCTCCGGCAGCATGAATGAGCAGATCGGCTCCGGCATGAGCCGCGACACCAAGTGGAACCTCGCCAAGGCCGCGACCCGCAGCCTGGTCACCACCTATAAAGATCAGATCAACTTCGGGCTCAGCCTCTTCCCCGGCACCGATCAGGCCTGCGACCAAGGCGCCCGCTGCGGGGCCGGTGCAATCAACGTCCCGGTGGGTCCGATGAAGGAGACCGCGGTCACGAGCTTTATCAATGGCTCGGGGACCTGCAGCTTCGGCACCCCGATCGCCGAAGAGTTGGCCTCGCTGGTGAACTATCCCGGGCTCGGAGATATGACTCGGCCCAACTATGTCCTACTCCTGACCGACGGCATGCCAACCTGCGATGACCCGACGCCGCAGGTCACCGCGCTGCGGCGGCGGATGCCCGAGGTGAGGACCTTCGTGGTGGGCTTCGGCGCCCAGGTCGATCGCAATCAGCTGCGCGACATGGCCCGGGCGGGAGGCACGGCGCGAATGGGTACACCCGAATACTATCAAGCCGACGACGCGGCCTCCTTGCGCAGCGCCTTCGCGGCGATCGCGGGCTCGGTTGTCTCTTGCACCTACGCGCTCGGGACCCGGCCACCCGATCCCATGCAGCTGTACGTGTACTTCGACGGCACCCTGGTCGCTCCGAGCGCGACCCAAGGCTGGACGTATTCGGCCGCGCAAAACCAGATCATCTTCCACGGCTCCGACTGTCAGCGCCTGCAGGCCGGCCAGGTCGGACAGCTGGTCGTGGTCTACGGCTGTCCGCTGCCAGGCGGGCTCGACGCGGGCGTGCGCGACGGCGGCCCCGACGCTGGCCGCGGCGACGGCTCCGTCGATCCCGGCGGTGGTCCCTGCACCTCCTGCACGCAGTGTTCGGGCGGCCAAGGATGCGTCATTCCCGCCGGCCAAAGCAGCGGTCAGTGCGGCGCCTGCGGGGCCGACTTCGACTGCTGCCTAGGCTTCATGTGCATCAACCAGCAGTGCATCCCCGGCTTCTAGGTCCGCAAAATCTCCCTGCCGACGAGCTAGAATCGAAGCGCCCCGCGCGTCCTCGCGCGAGGTGGCTGGCGCGCGAAGCGCGACTGGTGCCACCCGGACAGATGCCCACGCCGCCAACAAGTACAGAGTCCCAGATGCCCTACCGTCCCAGGAGAGCAGCTCACA
>Ga0154020_10001256_pt1 | contig 31526 bp, 27 predicted proteins | sample Klosneuvirus_201_FD_109709 | JGI IMG/M metagenome (GOLD analysis project Ga0154020, IMG submission 109709) | Active sludge microbial communities from wastewater, Klosterneuburg, Austria - Klosneuvirus_20160825_MG | ecosystem: Engineered > WWTP > Aerobic digester > Activated sludge | place...
AGTTTTTTCATACTTTTTGTATAAAGAATAATAAAAGCACCTTGCTAGACGTGCTTGGGGTGCTAAATTAGTTAAAGATAATTAAAAAACAAATAATCGTTAAAAGTATTTCCCTACAATGATATTACATAATTGATTGTCAATATTTTAACCTCATATTTAGCTTTGAATTTAAACTGCAAAAAAACACCTTTTTTTATGCTGAAAATTGGTCACTTTTAAGGCTGGGCAATGGTTGGTGGTTTTGTTAAAACCTGATGATCAGCGGTAAGGCCTGTTTTTATTGATTTTTAAATAGCAAAACCGTCCTTAATTATCCAATTTCCAGATCTTCTGAGTAAACTTTATGGTCGTCTCCTACCACCTTACGTATGTATTAACACTTTATTAAAATTTTGAAAGGCGATGAGGTGAAAACTTTTCGGCACATTTGATTTGTCATTCAGGAACTTAGTTGTATATTTGCAGCCCGATTTATAAAATTACCAGATCATGAAAAAAGATATTCATCCAGAAAACTACAGATTGTGTGTGTTTAAAGACATGAGCAATGGCTATTCTTTCCTCACCCGCTCTTGCGCAGAAACAAAAGAAAGTGCAAAATGGGAAGACGGTAACGAGTACCCTCTTGTAAAGCTTGATATTTCAATGACTTCTCACCCGTTTTATACCGGTAAGCAGGTGTTGGTAGATACTGCAGGCCGCGTTGACAAGTTCCGCTCAAGATATTCAAAGAAAAAATAACAAAACCCTCATTTGAAAGAACCCGTTCTGATAGCCATCCGGACGGGTTTTTTATTGCCCTGAATCAGCCCTTGGCAGGGTCTTTTTGCTGAAGCAACCATTGCAATGCAAGGTTTTCATCAGTAAACAAACGGGTTTTTACTTTCGGTTTGGTAACCTGTATAAAAAAATTGGCGACCAGGCGCACGGCAAGAGATTTTACAAGAAACGCATCGGCTATCCTGTTCTGAAGTATATAGGCTGATGCTGCGTAAACGGCCCGCGCCTCTGTTGTGGACATAACGTTGGAACCAAAATCAACCACACAATAATGCCGTTTTTCACCCATCACTTCTTTCGCATAGGCAATCATGTCCTGAATTTCTTTCACATCCACTTCTATCCCCTGCTTTACCCTGAAAAACAAAACATTACTCGCCTCATCATAGTCGAGGTCGGCTAAGGGATATGAAAAGCTTAGACGTTTCATTGGGATACAAAGTTATATCTAACAAACCGCATTCATTAGCTGTTTAGGTCTGTTCTAATTTATTCCTCTTTGTTTTTTAATGTTCTCGTAGGCTTCCTGAATCTTTTGAAACTTTTCCTTAGCCCCTTTCTGGTATTCTTCTCCCATGTGAGCGACTTTATCCGGATGATACCTCACCGCCATTTGACGGTAGGCCTTTTTTATTTCCTCTTCGCTTGAGTTGGGTTCAATTTCCAGCACCTTGTAATCAGAATCAACATCTCTGAAAAACATGTTTTTCACACTCTCAAAATCACGATCTGGTATTTCAAGCAAATCGGAAATGTTTTTTATAACTCTAATCTCTGAGGCTTCAACCTTACCATCTGCAGCAGCCAGGCCAAAGAGGTAATACAGCAATTGAATGCGTACTTCTACTTGTGTGCGCAAACGTATGTCGCTGCAAATCTGGGCCAGTGGAATTTCAGCGCCATCGAGAAAATGTTTTAATACCTGAAGGTGTTCGCGACCGAAACGGGGACCAAATTGCTGTGAAAAGAAGTTTTTTACAAAATCAAGTTCTACCTTCAATACCTTACCATCCGCCTTCATCACAGCAGCCGAAAGTACCATCAGCATGGTGGCAAAATCCTTGTGTGGTCCGGTGGAGTGGCGGCGGTAATACTCAAACTCGTCTGTACCGGAGGATTTACCTCCGCCGGGAGACAAATAATTATCAATTGCAGAACCTACAATAAAACCGAGTATAGACCCAAAAAAACCCCTGAATAAAAAATAGCCAAGTATGGCACCAACAAATTTGAACAAATGAAATTTTTTAAAATATCCGGCAAAGATATAGTTTACTTGAATTCAGCAAACATTCACAAACAGTTTCCGGTTTCGAAAAACACTGTGCCCGTTGGCTAAAGCTATTTATTAAAACCTGAGTCAGATAAAAAAACAAACCCAGCCCTAAAAATCGTGCAGATTAAGTTAACAGCTTTACCTACTCTAAATTCGTTAAGCTGAAAAGTGCTTTTTTTCTAAGCTTGCTCAAACGCCAAGCGCATGTTTTAATTTGTGAACGGCATCGGCAATAACTTTTCTTTGTTTTTCCATCTCCTCCTTAGTTTCAGCCTTTCCCAAAGCTAGCTGCACCTCCAGATGTTGCATTTTCGCACGCAATTCATCCATCTTTTCCTTGCTTTTTCCGGCCAGAGCATTTGCATCCGCCTTAACCTGATTGATATGAGCAAGAGTGTCTTTTTTCACCTCTTCAAACCTCTGGCTAAATTCGGCCTTACCAAGTGAAGCCTGAACCTGAAACTCTTCCAGTTTGTCGGCTGATTTCCTGAGAAATTCAGCAAATTTATTATCTGTTCCCATTTTTTTAAGCTAAGTTACTCCAGTCCAGACAAAACGACACTGACGAAAATCAGTTTCAATTGCGATTACTGTCATTATATTCGTGTAATTCACGCATGCCTTCAAAAGACGAACATTCTGATGAATTGTATCTCTTCGCCAAACAAATGGCAGAGCGCGATCCTGATTTCCCTTTCATCAGGGAATGCGTTTTCGAAAAATGCCAAAACCGCGATCTTGCAAACGAAATTGTAGATCAGGTACGCATGGTGTACTACGCGAAAAGGAGAAAAAGCGGGCTTTCCAAATTAGGTATTGGCTGCGTTTTGCTTGTGGTTGGGTTTGTGCTTACCGTTATTAACTACCATTCCAACGAATCTTTCACATTTGTTATGTATGGCTTTACCTCCTTAGGTTTACTCCTGCTTTTTTGGGGACTTTATGACGTCTTCGGCTAAGTAGCAATGTTTTGTATAAGACCTGATTCTTGTCAGTTGTAAAACCATTTTTCGTCATTCTTCCACTGGCATGTTATGGGCTTATTTGTAAAAAAATTAAACACCATGCCAGTATATCAAAAACAAGGAGAAATTCCGGCAAAACGCCACGTTGTGTTCCGGAAAAAGAATGGGGAACTCTACCATGAAGAGTTGTTTGGTACGGAGGGATTTTCGAGCACCTCCTCTTTGCTTTACCACCTGAATCCACCAACTATGGTGAAGGCGATAGGTGAAGCGATATCACTCCGTCCGGAGGTGGCTTTGGAAGATAATCTCAAAGCTTTGAGTTTTATGGGGTATGATGTTGAGCCTAATGAAGATTACATTAAATCCCGCAAGGTGTTTTTCTTTAACGACGACATGCAGATTGGCATTGCCTGCCCCGGCCAAAGTATGGAAAACTACTTTTTTAAAAATGCAGATTCCGATGAAATGTTGTTTATACACAAGGGCAGCGGCCGTTGCAAAACAATGTATGGCACCATTGATTTTGAATTCGGTGATTACGTTATTATTCCCAGAGGAACCGTTTACAAACTGGAGTTTGATTCAAAGGACAATAAAATTCTGTTTGTGGAGTCACACAGTCCCATACAAACACCCAAACGTTACCGTAACGACTACGGGCAGTTACTTGAGCATTCTCCCTTTTGTGAAAGGGACTTTAAACTTCCCCACAGTTTTGAAACACATGAAGAAACCGGAGACTTTAAGATCATGATCAAAAAACGCGGTTTACTTTATCCCTATGTGTATGAAACACATCCTTTTGATTTGATTGGCTGGGACGGTTATAATTATCCATATGCCTTTTCCATTTTTAATTTTGAACCCATCACCGGTCGCATTCACATGCCACCTCCCATACACCAGCAATTTGAGGGAAGGAATTTTGTCATCTGTTCCTTTGTACCGCGTTTATATGATTACCATCCTGATGCTATACCTGCCCCCTACCACCATAGCAACATTGACGCGGATGAAATCTTATATTATGTTGACGGGGATTTCATGAGCCGCAACAATATCCAAAAGGGGCAATTTACGCTGCACCCCGCGGGGGTTCCCCATGGGCCGCACCCTGGCGCCATCGAGCGCAGCATAGGCAAGAAAGAAACCAAGGAACTCGCGGTAATGATTGATCCATTTAATCCATTAAAAATCACCAAAGAAGCTCTTAACTATGAAGTTAAGGACTACTTCAAATCATGGATGACACAAACACAACTCACACACTAAAAAACAAACAAAATGGCAACAGCAGATTTAACAGCAGTTAAAAACTACGACTATAGCGGGGAAAAAGTATTTGAAAAAGCACAGGATTTTTTACCCATTATCGGCACTGACTATGTAGAGTTATATGTAGGAAACGCCAAACAAGCGGCGCATTTTTATAAAACGGCCTTTGGGTTTCAGGAGCTGGCTTATGCCGGGCTCGAAACTGGCTTGCGCGACAGAGTGTCGTATGTATTGGTGCAAGATAAAATCCGCTTGGTGTTAACCTCACCTTTCGATCCCGAAAGTCAAATTTCGGACCACCTTCGTCGGCACGGTGATGGTGTAAAGGTGATTGCACTATGGGTTGACGATGCCAGAAAAGCATACGAAGAAACAACCAAACGGGGAGCTAAATCGTATCTCGAGCCAACAGTGAGCAAGGATGAACATGGAGAAATCGTGCGAGCCGGTATTCATACTTATGGTGAAACCGTTCATGTTTTTGTAGAGCGCAAAAACTACAAGGGTGTATTTATGCCGGGTTTTGTGAAATGGGAAACAGAGTACCGTCCGGCTTCCACAGGTTTAAAATACATCGATCACATGGTTGGAAACGTTGAATTGGGTGCCATGAACACCTGGTCGAAATTTTATGAAGAGGTGATGGGTTTTGCTAACCTGGTGACTTTTGATGACAAAGACATTTCAACCGAATACACTGCACTGATGAGCAAGGTAATGACCAATGGGAACGGCCGAATAAAATTCCCTATCAATGAACCGGCAAAAGGTAAAAAGAAATCGCAGGTAGAGGAATATCTTGATTTTTATTATGGACCGGGTTGCCAACACATAGCTGTTGCAACTAATAACATTGTATTTACCATTTCAGAGATGCGCAAGCGTGGCGTTGAATTTTTATATGTACCAGGCACCTATTACGATACAGTAAAAGACCGTGTAGGGATTATTGAAGAAGATCTGGAGGAACTCAAAAAATGGGGAATAATGGTTGACAGGGATGAGGATGGGTATTTGCTGCAAATTTTTACCAAACCTGTGGAAGACCGCCCTACTCTGTTCTTCGAAATAATACAGCGGAAAGGCGCCAAAAGTTTTGGTAAAGGAAATTTTCAGGCTTTATTTGAATCTATAGAAGCTGAACAGGCCCGCAGAGGGACACTTTAACATACCTGGAGGGGCACGCTGCTCCTCCAGTATTTTTTAAGAGATTTTATTCACAACCACACAATATCTAACCGGAATTGTAATTTTACCCCTATGAAGGAAAGCACAGAAGCACTGCATAAACGAATTGAAGAAAAATTTAAAGCCATTGATCAAAATCCAGAAGTCCATCTGGAAGGACTGATTTGGGCTAAGCCCATTACCTATTGGGATTATATTTTGCCTGATGCCCTGCTAAGTCTTCAAATTCAGCGCACCACTCAACCCGACGAAATGGTGTTTATCATGTACCACCAGATCAATGAACTCCTGTTTAAGATGATCCTATGGGAGATCAATCAGGTGAGTCGTTTAAAAGAGGTAAGTGCCGATTTTTTTACCGAGAAACTGAGCCGCATCAGCAGGTATTTTGATATGCTATCCTCTTCTTTCAGCATCATGGGGGATGGAATGGAAAAAGAGCAATACATGAAATTCAGGAACACCCTAACCCCAGCCAGTGGGTTTCAGAGTGCCCAGTACCGCATGATAGAATTTTCTTCTACCGAATTGATTAACCTGATTGACAACCGTTTCCGGGCTACCATTGACAGAAATACACCCTATGAACATGCGTTTGAGCATTTGTACTGGCAGGCTGCAGGGAAAGACCATGCAACCGGGAAAAAGAACACCTTGCTAACCAACTTCGAAAAACGTTACAAGCAGGAGTTTTTAGACAAAATGGAATATTACAATCAATCCAATCTTTGGACCAGGTTTAAACAATTGCCCGAAACCGTTAGAAAAAACCCGGAACTCATTAAAGCCATGCGGCATTATGATTATACCGTAAACATCACATGGGTAATGGCTCACTACAACGCTGCCGGAAAATATCTGGGCAATGCCGAAGCAACGGGAGGAAGTGACTGGCGGAAATACATGCTACCGAAATACCAACGCAGGATATTTTTCCCTGATTTATGGAGTAAAGAAGAACTAGAAAACTGGGGAAATGATGTGTAATCCCTTAGTTGCCCAACATCCTCTTTTTTAATCCCTCATCGGCAGGCTCGCTGCAGAGCCAGATGCCGAACAAAGCCTTTTTAAAATCAAGGCCCGGAATACTTGCGGCAAGCTTACCATTCTTGTATATAAGCGTACCCTTACTTTTATCGAACACCAGATCGTAAACATCGCCCTTGTTTATTTTTGTTGCAAACACTGCTTTAAATTGATCGATGCGGCTTTGCAAAGCCGCCAAGTTGGTTTTCGCTGATTTTGTAAATCCCTCATCCACCGCACTTGTCATTTTTTCGCTGGTGATCATACCCGAAACAATATGCAACTTCACACACATGCTTTCGTCTGCCTCCATTATCTTTTGTGCATCCTTTGACTTGGCTTTGAGATACAAAGCCCCCACATACAAATCCATAAAATACTTTTCACGCACCCCTGCCCCATTCAATATCAAGGCGCTTTCCTCACTTTTAAATACCAAAGGAACTTTTACACCAGCGACATCCATCTGAGATTTGAGCGACAGACTAAAAAGCATGGTGCTGATAACAAACAACTTTTTCATTGGAACGGGTTTAAGTTAGAATTTAAGTCCAAATTAGCCCTTTTCCGGTATACAAACAAACCCTAGGCCTGAAGGAGGTCGCTGAGTCGGATCTGTGAATGGGTTTGAGAAAATACACATTTTCCATCCCTGATTATAAGCGCCTGTGGCGACTCATGACGAATACCATACTTTTCAGCAACGCGGTTGGAAAGGTCGCGAAACTGTATCAGGTCAAGATAATAACAACTCATTTGCTCCGCGTTCTCTTCCTTCCAGTTCCTTTGCAATCGTCCGAGTGCAGAATCACTTATCGAACAACGCGTGCTGTGTTTAAAGATCAACACACTGTTGTCTCTGGATTCTTCCTCAAGTTGGCTCAAATGTTCAGTTGTTGTAATGCGTTTCCAATTCATCCTGCAAATATCCGCAATTCTTCAGGTATAGATTTGGCATTCCGGACAAACATTCTTTAATTTATCTTAAACTAAGGATCCGTTTTTGGATAAACAGGAGTATAAATGGAACAAAAAAATAATCCCTTACACGGAAAAACTTTAAAAGATATTCTGGAACACCTGGTGAATCATTACCGCTGGGAAGGTTTGGCTTATCACATCAACATCAATTGTTTCAAATCCAACCCCAGCATCAATTCCAGTTTAACCTTTTTGAGAAAAACGCCTTGGGCCAGAAAAAAAGTGGAAGACCTTTACGTCTCCTTGCTTGATAAAAATAACGATTTAAGGTAAACCTCACCTATGTGTTTAAATTGGATGGTTGTCTCGCGTTCAGTTCTTAAAGATTCAGGATTTTTGAATACGCGCATAACAGTTGTCAATATTTGTATGCAACCTGCTAAAGAACTGAAAGCGCTGTTTTTCAGAAACCCCGCTTATCATGTTGCTTTTTTTAATGATGTTTTTCACCCAATGTTCCGACTCTTCACAAAACTCATGATTGTTGGTAGTAAGTGAATTCAAGGTGTTAAAGGATATGTAAGCATATTTAACGGCACCTGTTTGAATATAAATACAATTTGTTCCCAACACCACATCGCTGCAAAAAAGAGTAAAATTTTCATTCGCATCCCCTGGTAATTTTCTTCCACTTTCCGCGCATGATTCTAAGTATTTCGCCATTTTCCGAACCTCCTCAATCAAAACCAGGGCATCTTCCTTATTTTGGAAAGCACCGCTATCAACGTAAAATTCAATTTGTTGTAAAACCGTATTGATGGTTTCATTGGTCCACACCTCAACACTGGGCACTTTTTGATATTCTTTAAAGGCATTCGTTGCCAGTTCAACCAATTCTTCAGGTACAATTCCGTATTCAAATTTTTTACCCTGATAGAATGGAATATTCAACACGCTTCTCTGCCAGTAAAAAAGTTTAAACTGTGCCAGTGTATTGCTATAAAAAGAATAAAACAGCGGAAAGGTTTCTGCTATATAAGTTATTTTTTTATCAGCGAAAGAACTGATCTGTTTAGTATGACCATATATCCTTTGCAAATACTTTTTAAAGTTCTCGGGGTCATCAGTTAATTTGGTGTATGCAAATGCAACAGTGTCGCCCAGGCTTGCAAAGATGCCATCCATGGAAATGTTGTATTTTTTAGCCAACAAATGTGCTTCATCAATACTCAACTCAGTCTCGCAGCGAATTCTCCTGTAGGCACTGTCTGTGCTAACGCCAAGCACATCGGCAATATCTTCAGCCAAACCCAAATGTGTGGGTAAACTGGTTTTAATCTTTTGAAGAAGGGCGGATTGTATTGGCAGGGACTTTAATGCTTTTGTCATAATTCCCGGGCTAAATGTTAAACTAAAGGTATCTTTTATTTTGAGTTTTCATAAAAAATAGATGTTGACTCACCTTTTTCTTTCGTCCTTTACCCCTAACACACACTCTCTTAGCGTGTCATCAATAGCATACAGTAGAACACTACTCTTCAAAAAATGCCAAAGACTTTTACAAACAGACTTTTACTCAACTGCAGATATTCAAACCACTTAATTAGAGTTCCATTAAGAATAATTGATTTTCGCAAAAGGAGAACTCAAAATTCAATTATCCGCACCCATCAGTTACGCTAATTGCCAAAATTTGATTCGCTTTATGCAGAATTCAATTAGCTGAAGGATGAATGCCCCATTAATTTTGAGGCATGAAAACACCACTTACTCTCGCTTTCCTGGGTTCAAGCCTGGTACTTCAGTTCGTTTTATTCTCCTGTGCCAAGTCTCCAAGCGCTTGTTTTACTCTACCACATGCCAATCCATTCAAAGTAGGTGAAAACATTCGCCTGGATGCCGGCTGTTCACAAAATGCCTACTATTATAGTTGGTTTTTTAAAGACGGCACATACAGTGGAATCAGCGATGATCCAATAACAAATCACACGTATAGCGACTCGGGAACCTACATGTTAAAACTAATTGTGGAAAGAAAAAACTCCAACTCCAGTGTGGTGGAATTGGAAGTAATTGTGAATCCATAGTAGAATATAGTGTTCTGTTGAATTGTACTTTGAATTCATTCATTTCCATAATCGGATTCATTTAGAAAAACATGTCAAAAAACACGCTTCATAAAACAAAACAATGGTTTTGTATACCCTTACTGTTCCTGAGCCTTGGGATATTGTTTCTTTCCAGCTCTTGTTCTATTACCAAAAGACATTATAGAAGTGGCTATTTCATAGAAAGGAGTCATCATAAAAAAATAGCATCAAAATCTCATGCCGAAACGTATTCTCACACCCAGGCCACTAAACCAACTAACTACTTAAAAAAAGAAGTTGATAATAAATTACAAGTCCAAGCACAACCACAAGGTGTTAGAAATGTATCCAGTCTGAAAAGAGAAAAAGCCATTCACAAAGGAAAATTGACACCAAAAACACCTTTGCATTTGTCAACAGTTGTAACATTAAATCAAACAACTAATAAACTTTCAGCTCCTCCTATAAAAGTCAAAGAAAATAACACTTTCAATTGGGGTATTGCAAGCCTCATCTTATTGCTACTTTTTTGGTCATTGGTTTTAGCCGCAGCTTTGCTTGAAATAGCAAGTTATTTGCTAATCTATTTGTTACTTCTGCTTTTTTTTACTCTGATCGTAGCTGGCCCAGTCTACGCACTTATCGGCTTATTTTACAAAAAACCGGCCAGCTGCCAAACATTCTCAGTCATTGCCCTCCTTTTATGGATACTATCCTTCACTTTGCTTATTCTGCTTTTTTAAAGTGATTCATCCGGTTTTGCATAGTACTGGTAAGTTCTAAGGCAAAGCCAAATTACCTTGAGGGACCAATACTAATGTTCACGCTATTCATCACGCCACCTAAAGATGATGAAAAAATATCCCCCGGAGCGAATGTATGACCCGACTTGTTTTTGTTTGCAATTGAAGCACAGCCCTTAGGAATCAAAAAGGTAAATCCTACTTTAAATGTATAGGTGTACTTAGGGGTGTACATTTTTTGAACAGCAAGGGTATTCCCTTCCAGTCTGGCCATTTTTACATTTTCTATTTCCCCGTACTGAGAAGAAGTTGTGTACATAAACCCAACATTCAATTTAAAAGATTTGTTTAGTGAATAAAGTAAACCAACAGTGGCTCCATAATTCCAATGCGCTATTTCAGAAATGTTTATGGAGGTGCTTTTTTCATAGCCTTCCTGAACCACTAAGGGCTTAACCTGAATATCGGTTGAAAAAACCCTCATGCCGGTAAAAATATCAATATAAGGTGTTATCCTGTTTGTGTAATCAAATAAAAAACGACCTACAAGATTAAGGCCAAAATTGCTTTGTGAAATACTTATTCTGGCATCTCCGGTTTGAGGCGCAAGCAAAGGCCTTATGCCCAACTCCCTATAAGCATTCTGGAGAAAATACATGTCAGTACCAATACTTACTTTTATCGAGCGCCCGGGTTTGATTTGCTCAAGAAAGATAGGTTTACAAAAAAACCAAACCCAAATCCCCAACCTCCATTTACAGGTATAGCCCCATAAATATCCATTGAAGGTCTGCCGCTAATTTTAGTTTGAAGTTTGGGATCAAGTGGCGCACTATTTTGATTTACCTGCCCCAATGAAACATTCCCAAGCAGAACAAAGAGACTTATGAGTATTTTGAAGGTTTGCATTGAAAATAATGTGAATTACACTACAAATACAACTTTCGTATCAACCAGGGAACAACTTCTTCGTTTTGGTTCAATTCGCTATATCAAATTTACTTAAACCAATGGCTTACAAGGTGAATTTGATACGATTTAACAAATAAATTCAAGTAAAAAACGCAAATTCACGTACTTCTTGCAATTCCCTCCTCTGATAAAAGTTCGTAATCTCTAAGTATGGCTTGTTGTCTTTCCCGTATACTGTTTTGAAGTGCTTTAAATCTGCTCAAATAGTAGTCGCTTTGTTCGTGAAAATACCACCAGCGCTTTATTCAACCAAGTGCTCTTTTACTTTGGTTTGTTTTTCATACAAACCAGTCCGAAACATTAATCAATGGTAAATACCCCTGAAAACCGTGGTTTGACTTTCAAACGACTTGGTCTATATTTGAGCAACAGATGGCAAACAAGCAGTTCTTACATCCTCATTAAAAATTGATACGATTTATGAAGCCTTTCTTATCCATTGTCTTAATTCTTTTTAGCCTGTACACTGCTTCTTGTAAAAAATCTTCTGAGGTAAAGGCCACTTTACGCGATACTGGAATGAACACAGCCATCTCAAACGTAGAAGTACATTTTGTAGAATACACCTATCAAACTAATTTATGGGGCTCCAAGTGGAATCCGAAGTATTTACAAACAAAAACCACTGACAGTAAAGGAGAAGTTGTGTTTGAAAAACAAAAAATGAAACACAATTCAGACTATAGATATGCTGTTATCTGCCCGAAAACCGCTGGTATTGAAAAAGATGTTGAGGTGTCCATTAACAAGAGTAACAAAAATCAAGAAGTTCAGTTAAATGTTCTTAACCATGGAAGCATCCGAATTACATTTACCAATTTATTCAACCCTGGTATAACTGGTGATTATGTTACCATAATCCCCTTGCCCAATAACACCTATAATTTAAATTATAATAATAACTCAGGTATACCATCGGACTACAACATATACATTCCTGATGTTCAAACTGGGAAAAGGAATATCACTGTAATAAAAAACAAATTAGGAATTGAGTCCACCACTATTGAAACTATATTGGTAAATTATAATCAAACAGCTACTTTGGCAATCAATTGGTGAAAATAAATCTCACTTGTCTATTTTTTAAGAACCGATCTAATCCTAGTCATTTCCCGATACAAAATCTAATTTTCCTTTATTATCAATGCTTTCCAGCCAAGTGGTACACGTAGTTGTCCCAATAAAAATAACAGTTCCCGCTTAATATTTCATGCGTTGTATTTTTCAAAACGAAATCGTTTTTCTTGTTGATAACTTCTATTTTTCTAAAATAAAAGTAGATTTTTTTTTCGATGTTTTGATGTGTTTAATTTTCCTTTGAGACTTATATAAGTTAGAAGATGAACATGCATCACTGTGCGCGAAATTTTATCACTTACATTAAAATGACGCCACATCAAAATGCAGAAAAACTGAGGGAAGCAAACGAAACCAACAGCCAAAATGTGCTCAGAAACTACCAAATCAGACGCAAAATTCTCTACAGCAATTTTATTGGACTCGACCAAACAGAAATCGACTCGGCTTGTGTGGAAAAACTAGTGGTGGAAATACACAAAATGTTGCAGGGCACCAGGAAAACAAAACCCAAAGAAGCTTGGGGACAAAGCGCATCCATGATTTTATTGAGGAACTGCATAGAAAAGGAAATGTTTCAGCTCGGAAGGAACGCTTTTGGCCTATTTAAAGGAGTTACCTGGTATACTTCACACGAGATGCGTGGCGCCAATTCACCATACGCAAGTCCTGAAGGAACGGCCCACAGAATTAATCAAAAAGCATTTCAGTATTGCATGCACCTGAAAACGACTTCTCAGGTAAAAAGACTGCAAGCTGTCTAATTTTAAGGTTAAATGACAAAAAAGGAAAGGCAAATAAGGGAAGAGATAAGCATCCACTGGATGGGGAAAGGCTGTGCCGTTTATTTCGTTCCGCTTAGTTCGGAATTACGCGAGAATTTACGCGATTTCTCGGGACTTCCCGAGAAATCTCAGGAAGAAGCGCTTGTCGATACGGATTTTTATTGCTTTCCGGGAACTGCTTATAAGAGCTCCTTATCCAAGCTGAGCGAACGTGTTTTTTACGGTTTGTTGATAGAGCCCCGAAACCTGATAGAATTCCGTAAGAACGGGCGCAAAAAGCGAACTGTTAACGTTCAGGTATTGCAAGAACTGAGAACCTTGTTTCCTTTGTTTAAAGTGGTTAGACGGTGGCCTTTACCTTGACATACACGATTCAGCGCATCAAGCATCATACCCAGACAATTTATTGGAAATACTAAAGGCTGACAAAAAAAATAAGAATAAATACAATCTGACACCTTACATATAAAGACATTGAAACAAGGCCGCATAACAGCAAGCTTAAAACAAACATGTAACCCGCCGGAACACAATACCCTAAAACATTTTCAAATATTAAAGACTAAGGAACCCGACTTCATTCTACTATTAATATGATGATGACATTACATAGATAAAATGATGAATATGTCAGGCAATAGAAATATGATTAGTGGCTGTTTGAGCCTATTTTTAAAACTCTTGCTTATCATTATTATCCTTATTTGTGGTGTGTTTATCTTTTTCGCCATCAAAGAATTTTAAACCTATTGGCGTGCCTACCCGCCTTAGGCCGGCCTTATATTTCGTGCCTTAATCCTCACCCCGACGTCACCACCCATCCCCTCCGGTTTTCTTTTTTACATTCACCAAAATCTCATGAAGGGTCTCCGCAGCCAAACCATGCAATACAAGCCCATAGGCAGCGCTTTAGGTATTCTCTGGCACAATCGGGTGCCGATTATTAACCAAGCCCAATGAACGGGTGTACATAAAATCTGAGAAGTGTATATCACTTTGTTCTCTTCCCCCCGGCTGCAAGGAGTTCGAGACTCTCACAAAAGCATTAGCCCTCAAAAAGAACTGCTTAAGCGGTGATTCTCACTCCTTATTTACACAAAAATTACTAAATAATAGTGGACAATCTTGTCCACTATTAAAAAAGCCTATATTTGTGCCATAAAATCACAGTATATGTTTTCAAAGGCTTGTGAATATGGAATTAGGGCATCCATCTACATTGCTCAACAATCCTTTCTTGACAGAAAAGTGAGTTTGAAACAAGTTTCAGAGGCTATTGAGTCGCCAACAGCTTATACTTCCAAAATTCTTCAAAAACTCTCCCGCAACAGCATTATTAATGCTGACAAGGGACCAACAGGTGGTTTTTATATGGATAAAATTAAACTGGAAAAAGTTAATCTACATTCAATAGTCCTAGCGATTGACGGAGCTAGTCTCTATAATAGTTGCGGCTTAGGCTTGAAAAAATGCAATGAAAAAATGCCTTGCCCAATGCACAATCAATTTAAAGTTATACGAGATGAATTAAAAAGAATTAGCAATGCCACAACCATTAAATCATTAACCATTAACTATGAAAAGGGTTTAACCTTTTTAAGACGATAAAACACAAACAAAAATGAAATCCAACACTTATCCTAAAATGTCACAGCTGAAAACCGGTAATCAATTCAAGGTGCTTGAAGTTACCGGCACTTCCGGAATGATAATGCCTGAACATATCAGCACAAAAGAAGCTGTCATAACGGTTCAAAAAGGTTCGGCCGTATTAAAAATGAAAGGCATTGACCATGAATTAAATCTTAACACATCATTCTTAGTTCCGGCAGGTGAAAAACATGAGTTAAAAATACTTGAAAACTTTCAGGCCATTGTAATAATGGAAATTGATTCTGAAGTAAAATTTACGAATAATTAAAAACATAAGAAAAATGAAAGAAAATCAAATTATTGGTGAGTTAGTAGCAAACGACTACCGCACCGCATCGGTTTTTAAAAAATACAACATTGATTTTTGTTGTCAGGGTAACAGAACCATTCAAGAGGCCTGTGACAAGAAAAAGATTGATTCAAAGCCTGTAGTAGAAGACCTGGAATCTGTAATCCAATCCAAAAACGAGCCTACTACCGATTTTCAATCCTGGCCATTGGATCTTTTAGCTGACTATATTGAAAAGAAACATCACAAATACGTGCAAAGCAAGACCTTGGAAATACAGCCCTATTTAGATAAAATAAGCAAAGTTCATGGCGACCGTTACCCGGAATTACATGAAATAAAGGAGGAGTTTAATGCCAGTGCAGGAGAACTTGCAACCCACATGAAAAAAGAAGAATTAGTCCTATTCCCATTTATAAAAAAGATGGTAGCCGCAAAACAAGAAGGCATCACCTTAACGTCTGCCCATTTTGGTACGGTCAGAAATCCAATACAGATGATGATGGATGAACACACAGTAGAAGGAAATCGTTTTAGGAGGATTGAAGAATTAAGCAACAACTTCACGCCCCCACAAGATGCTTGCAACACCTTTCGCGTTTCCTATACCCTACTCAAAGAATTTGAACAAGATTTGCATCTGCACATTCATTTAGAAAATAACATTCTGTTTCCAAAAGCCATTGAAATGGAAAAAGTATTAATATGAAAAGTTACGAAACCGTCAGTCAGGCGCTAAACGACCTAATAAAACGGGGCTACACGCATGATTTTAATATTCATACTGAGAAGGAATGTTTAGTATGCCAGACTTCTTTTACCCAACTTTCTCCTGATGACTTTCAAATTGATGAAACCTATCGGTTTGAAGGAGACACTGATCCGGGGGATGAAATGATAGTCTTCGCCATATCTTCACAGAGGCACAGGATGAAAGGCACTTTAGTAAACGCTTATGGATTGTATTCAGATATTAACACATCGAAAATTGTAGAAAAATTAGCCAATCATTTAGAACCTCCAAAACCAATAAAAAGGGCAGAATTTCTGAAAACATATAGCAGAGAACATCATCATGGTTTATTGCTTTGCTGGAAAATCAAAACCGGATTTTCCAAAGGTGTTTCGGTTGAAAGAATGAAAGCATACCTTGATTGGTTTTTTAAGTACCATTTAAAACCCCATTTTGAAGTAGAAGAAAAACATATCTTTCCTATTCTGGGCAATCAAAATCCGTATGTCCAACAAGCTATCGAAGACCATAAAATAATTGGTAATCTATTTTCTCGTAACTCTGAAATTGAAGTATCGCTTAAAAAAATACAAATTGAATTAGAAAAACACATTCGATTTGAAGAAAGAGTTCTATTTAATGAAATTCAACAAGCCGCTTCACCTGATAACATTGATTTTATAAATAAACTTCATTCCGGAGAAAAATTTACTGAGAATAGAACCGATGCCTTTTGGGAATAAATCTAAAAATAAATAGTCAGGAGGGGCATATATCCTTATGAGTGCAAAAGCCTTACGCCTCGCTCCCGAACAAGGGGGATCAGGCTTATAAGGTTCGGCGGTTTCATAAATTCAATATTAGCATGTCTGCCAAAACTTGTGCACAAACCCTTACCTCCCCCCACCCTATGCTCCATTCGTAGCAGCTTTCAAATATCAAAATTTTAACTCAAAATTTTAGCACCACCACTATTCGATTTGTTTTTAGTTAAGATTGCAAATTTTTGATGTACAAATTTCATTTCCATACATTTACATGAGATTACAAATGTCTAAATTAGTATCTATAGCGCTTAGCTAGTAGTTATAGGAATTTCTACCGAGACAGCGCATATTAACAGCAGACAGAAAAGGCAAAATGACATAAGTAATGGAAAATAAAAATTCAGGGATTACTACCAAAATAATCGGAAAAGACCTAGTAAGATATTTAATCCTAATTTATTGGATACTTTTTTGGTTACTCAATATACTTGACAAAGTAATTGGCGGTGCTCACTTTCTCTTTGTTGGTAAGGACAGGTTTGCACAAGTTGAGAGATTTTTTGACTCACTTGGACTTGGCAATCCAGTGATTGCAAACCTTGCATTGATAATTACGGTGGGTCTAGAAACTTTTGCTTTGGTGTTTTTTTGTGGAGCAATGTATCATTTTGCGAAGAAAAATATTGACTCTGCTCGTTCTTGGTTTTTTATTGGCACTGCTTTGACGCTTATCACATTTACCTACTTTTCTATAGGCGACCAAGCATTTGGCGACCACTTTGAACTTTTAGAACACGGTTTATTTTGGTTTATCGGTTTGCTATCCTGGATTATTTTTATACGATTGGATAAAATCCAAATCTTTGACAATTTTTTGATTGATAAAAAGCAATTTCTTACTTCGGTTTTTGTTGTTGTTTCAATAACTGCCGCAACAACTTTTGCGATTTTTTGGCACAATCATACTTCTTTTGTTGAAAGAACGCAAGCCATAAAAGCCATTAAAATAGCTGAAAATAAATACAAAATTCAGTTTCCGTTTCTTGCAGGGAGTAAAGCCTTTGAAAACTCCATTGCGAAATTCAAGTCTGACAATCCAACCCAATGCATTACGCACATATACACAGCACCGATACAACTGCGATTAGCAGAATCAGACGGGCTTATTATCTACATTCAGACAGATAAGAAATGAGAGAGAAAAGATTAATACAATACTTAATCCTTATTCATTGGACATTTTTTTATGTAACAACTGTCATCGATAAAATTGTTCCAGATGTTTATCCTTTATGGGTTGGCACAGATTTCTATACGCTATTCATAAAATTCTTTGCTTCCTTGGGACTAACCGACCCAATATTTGCAACACTAGCATTAGCGGGAATTTCTTTTTTAGAAATAGTGGCTTTTGTTTGTTTCTTGTTTTCCTTGCTCAATTTATACAATCAAAAAGTCAAGATTTCAGAACAGTGGTTTTATCGTGGCGTTTCATTCTCCTTGCTTATATTCAGTATCTTCTCTATTGGCGACCAAGTGTTTGGTGATAGATTTACATTACTTGAACACGGTATATTTTGGATAATTTTGATTGTTTCTTGGGTCGTTTATAAATACATTTCACAGACTGAAGATAGGATAATAAAATTCACATTTTCCAAAGATATTAAAATAGGCTTTTCGGTTGGTATAGTATTGACTATAACTACATCCATTTCTCTTTTTATATTTTCAAAAGACACTTTTGCAAACAAGACTCAACCTGTGCAAGGAAAAGAAGTCGTTGAAGGCGTTTACAAGTTTGACTTTCCGTTTTTGGGGGACAAACTCACAATGGAAAACACACTTAAAGCATTTGAAGAAAACTACCCCGAATTAAAAGTAAAATATATTTATACTGGGCCTGACGAGCTAAACTCAAAAAAGAGAACCCATATATTACTCTATGTGTTTACAGAACGACAGAAATAAAAAACACCCTATTTCATAGGTTTGAGTCTCTTTAATGCCAACTGTGTATTGATTGGTCATTCTATGAAGACCTAACAGTGATTTTCTTACGGAAAAAGGCTTTCTTTAAACCGAAGGAGAGGATTTCTCTTGCTTTCTGTCCTGCTTCATTTGGTAAACAAGAAAGTATGCAAGTCCTATCAATCCAATTGACGCGCTAGTTAGAGTTAGCAGCTGTTAATTGCGCCGGATGGCCTGAGAACGATGTAGGTATTAATAAATTTAATGTTTTTGAGTTTAAATTTTGTTCTTATCAAGGTGTTCTAAGTCCCTGATGGTTTTAATGGCCACTTTTCCCTTGTATTGATCAAAACCATAGGCAAAACGAATAACGATGCAAAATTCCCCTCCATTTTCGAGGCTCGCCGTAAGCCTTGTAACCGAGAAATCAAAACCGGAATTCAGTGGCTCTTCAGGAGTGATAGAAGTAATTCTTATGCTAGACACAAGACGGAATATTCAAATGCAACAATAATGACCCCCTTTATAAATATAAACGGTCTTAAGCATCCATAAATCGTACAAACCTGATTCGAAGGATCAAAGCTTGACAAACAAACCTAAGATTTCTTTTTGAAACTGTTTGCTCACCGGTATGGCAGTTTTATTGATTAGTAAAGAATTGTTTTCAATTCCTTCTACTTTATTAATATTGACAATATAGGAACGATGTACCCGTTTAAACACAGGGTTTTTAACCTGTATGGCAAAATGATTAAGATTATAGGAAAGTGTATAGGTTTTAGTGGTTGTAACAATATTGGAATAACTTCCCTTTGCTTCGATATACAAAACATTTGGTACATCAATTCGTTTATACACCGTATTTTCTTTCACAAAAATTGCTTGCGTCGAAACATTTTTTGGATCGGTACTCGCCTCTTCCACCACTCTGGTGTTGTGTTTCTGGCAAGCCAACTCAACAGCAATCCTTAAATCGTTTTTATTAAAGGGCTTTGAAATGAATGCGTCCGGGTTCAGTGGGATAGCCCGATTAACAGTTGCATCATCCGAGTTGGAAGTAAGAAAAATAAAAGGAATTTTTTTTGTTTGATTGAGAATTTTTGCAATTTCTATTCCATCTAATTTACCCTGGAGATTGATGTCCATTATAATAATATCGGGTGTTTCCTTTTCAATTGCATCAAAACATTCTTCACCAGAAATGGCAATGCCGGTTACTTTGAACCCCGATTCTATCATATGTTCTGTAAGATCTTCGGCAACAAGAACCTCATCTTCAACAATAAGTACTTTTATTTCCATAGCTAGTTGATTAATTTAAAATTTTTAAAAGCAATAGTATAATTAAGACCATGCGCTTCATTTATTTCCATTATTCCATTGAGCTGGCGTATGAGGGCTTTCACGATCTTTAAACCGAAAGAATTAGATTTCTCAATGTCTGCTACTTTGCCTTTACCGTTATCGGCAAGGATAAGTTGCAAAGCTTTGTCTTTATTTATCTGAAGTTCAATTTTTAGATTTAATTTTTGGGTTGAGTTTTTAGCATATTTTAAAGAGTTCACAATGAGCTCATTCATAATCAAACCTAATGGTACAGCAGTATCCACATCCAGGGTAAGGGGTTCAAATTTGGTGTTCAATTCCACCTCATCTTTTGATAGACCATAACTTTCGATAAGACCCAGAGTGAGTTTATTTACGTAATCGTGCATTTCAATACCGCTAAACTTGCTGTTCTGGTAAAGCATTTTATGCACTAGTTCCATTGACTTAACGCGTTCTTTTCCTTCCAATATAGCCGATTTGGCTCCTTCGTTTTCGGTGCTTCTTTCCTGTAAGCTTAAAAGACTGGAAATGACCTGTAGATTGTTTTTCACCCTGTGGTGGATTTCGGAAAGTAATAGTTCGTTTTCCGCATTCTTTTTATTAATGATCTGCTTTTGCTGACGTGTAACCTGAAGGCGGTAATAGATGTAAACTGAAAAACCCGCAACTATCAATAAACCGATAATAAAGACCCAAACCACGGTCCTTTGTTGTGTTTCCTTAAGTTCGGCGAGCATCTGTTGTTTTTCCTTTTCTTCCTTCATTAGGGCTTCCTTCTTATCAAACTCAAACTGAAACTGGGTTCGGATACTTGCTTTTTTAGCTTTTTCACTGCTCAGGCTGTCTTTTATCTGTATGAACAAGTCGTTCATATCGAGTGCTTTGGCGAAATCGCCCTTTTTTCTGTACAGTAAACGCAGTTGGTCCGCAGCGTCCATGATGTACTCCAGAAGCTTATTTTTCTTTGACAGTTCAAGTCCATTTTCCGCCTGAAGTAGTGCTACCTTGTCATTTCCCAAAATAGAATTTGCCTTGGACATGTCCACCAGCACGCGGGCTATGCCAAGTTCGTTGTTTATTTCCTTGTGAATGGCATACGACATCTCATAAAACTTCATGGCCTCACGGTGTTCTTTTTTCTGATTGTAAACATTTCCAATATTGTTGTACGTTTCAGCGATACCTCTTTTCCGATTCATGGATTCATAAATATCCAATACCCTTAGGTACATTTTAAGCGAATTTTCATAATCCAGTTTGGCATCGTAAACAACAGCTATATTATTAAGTGCGGTTGCAACGCCTTTCTTATCTTTAATTTGTTCTCTGATTTTAAGTGCTCGTTGCAAAAATTTCAGCGCTTCCTCATAGTCACCTTGTCTGTAAAAACCCGAGCCAATGTTTAATAAGGAATGCCCTATACCAAGCGAATCCTTACTTTCCTCAGAAATTTTGAGGCATTTAAAATAAGCATCCATAGCTGATGCCAGATCACCCTGTCGGGTATATACAAACCCAAGATTATTCAAACAGTTGGCAATTCCCTCCAGATCAGCATACTCTTCGCGGATACGGAGCGACTTCTTATCATATTCCACCGCTAATTCCCATTCTCCTTTCTGACTGTAACTCGCGGCTATGTTGCTCAATCCATTCGCTACCTGCAATGCGAATTTCTTTTTTAAGGGGCCACTTACACTGCCTGCATAATTTTTCTCTGCCAATTTTAAACCGGTCGACCAGATCTTCCGGGCGGAATCAGGATAATCCTGAAATAGCAATGAGCCCCATTCTGAAAGAAGGTCACATTTTGTTGTGTCGTTCTTTGCGTTTCTGTAAGCAAGCGCAATCGAGTCTATTGACTGGCTGAAGTTCTCAAACGAAAGCAGGAGGAGACTAAGAGAAAAGAGAAGATGTATAAAACCTGATGGCAAGCGTTTAGTTGACTTATAAAATTTCATGATTAAAGGGTTGATTGGAGATATTTAAAATTGGAATTAAGTAAACCATGATTACACCAAATATATACATATTTCTTATTCAGGATAATCAAGTTAAAATTTGATTGAACATGCCAATTAAACGTTCAGAAAGGCACAGTAAAAGTTAGTATTAAAATTCTTAAGGCCTTTTAATGTTACAACACACATGTATTCATGAGAAAAATCATTTTCGGACAATTATATCTTAATTATAACTTAATTCTTTTACTTTTATCGGCAGCCCTCCTATTCTAGATTTAGCATAACTGTACTTTAGAACTCAATTCAATGAAACAAGTTCTATTTCACTATACAGGCACTCGAACATGTTGTGGTTTATTAAAACCATTCACAAAGAAATTACCACTCTTGGTTAAGACTTTAAGTCTAACTACAAAATACCCTTTTGGGTATGGTGGCAATTGCCTTTACTTAGATATTAAGTTGATTAAACACGAAAAACAATCTTCCCCATCATTAATAACATACATCAGTAAATCGATAAAAGTATAGTATAGCAAAAAATCAGTCATATGAAAACAAACTCAACACACCTTACGCTGGTACTTTTCATTTGTGTCTTCGTACAAGTCATGGCCTTCAGTAGACCAAATGCATTTGATGTTCCTAAAGGAGAAGCCGAAAAAATGAAAGCGAAAGTAAACTCAGGAGAATTTTCTTTGAGTTCATTCGCCTTTGTCGAAAACAAAGGTCAGGTTTATGGTTACGATGGTTTGCCGCATCCGGAAGTGAAATTCAGTTTTCAGCAAGGCAACACACAGATTTTCCTTTTGGAGAAGGGCATAGCATATCAGTTCACTCGTATGCATTATCCTGAAGGATATCAGGAAATAATGCGCGACAAGGAGAATGTGCAGGATTTGGAAAAAATGACGGAACTACAAAAACAAATCCGTACCGAAACATTTCGAATGGACATGACGCTAAAGGGTGCGAACAATAATGTAGAAATCACCACAGAAGGAAGAAGCGCCGATTACACCAACTTTTATAACCGCGATGTATTAGATGTGCATTCCTACAGCAAAGTTACCTATCACAACATTTATCCCGGCATTGATTGGGTTATTAATACAAAGGGCACAGAAGTTAAGTACGATTTTATAGTCAAGCCAGGCGCTGACCCTTCTCTCATAAAGATGCAGTTCCATCATCAGGAAGATTTATCATTAAATAGAGATGGAAGCTTTACACTTAAAAATAGTTTGGGAAGTATATCTGAAAAAGCACCTGTCAGTTTTCAGAGTGGGAGGTGCATAGGAACACAATTTATTTTAGACAACAATCTCCTTTCATTCGATCTTGAAAACTATAACCATCAGGAAACACTTGTTATTGACCCCGCCCTAGTTTGGGCGACTTATTATGGATATATAGGTGGTGATGATGGACGCTCCTGCACCACAGATAGCTTCGGAAATGTCTATCTTTCAGGATATACTTCTTCAAATAACTTTATTGCCTTGAGCGGCCATCAAATTATTTTTGGCGGATACTATGACTCTTTTTTGGTTAAGTTTAACGCGAATGGTGCGCTTCAATGGGCAACGTATTACGGGGGTCCAGGGGATGATCGCGCTTTTTCATGTGTAGTTGATGGTCTCTCAAATGTGTTTCTAGCTGGAATGACTCAATCAAGTATAGGAATAGCTGCGAGTGGGCACCAAAACAATTATGGTGGCGCTCAAGATATTTTTTTGGTGAAGTTTAACAATAACGGCGTAAGACAATGGGGTACATATTGCGGGGATTTAGGGTCTGATTATGGACGATCCTGCACTACAGACGCTTCGGGAAATGTCTATCTGGCAGGATATACATCATCTGGCGGTGGAACAATAATTGCAACCAGCGGTTGCCATCAATCAACCTATGGGGGAGGAGCCGTCGATGCCTTTTTGGTTAAATTTAATGCAGCCGGTGTAAGACAATGGGGAACTTATTACGGAGGAACTGGCGATGATCTTGGTTATGCCTGCAGCAGTGATGCTTCTGGCAACATTTATCTGGCCGGGCTAACTCAATCAGGCACCGGCACTATAATTGCCACAAGTGGAAGCCATCAATCAACCTTTGGTGGAGTTACCGATGCCTTTTTGGTAAAATTTAATTCATCCGGCGTAAGGCTGTGGGGTACCTATTACGGAGGTAATGGATATGATTATGGATATTCCTGTGCAAGCGATGCCACAGGCAATGTGTATTTGGCGGGAAGTACACCAGCTATTACAGGTACAGTTATAGCTACAGCCGGGGCACATCAAACTATTAACGGAGGCGCTAATGACGCCTATTTAGTAAAATTTAATTCAAGTGGCCTAAGGGTCTGGGGGACTTATTACGGAGGTAGTGGAAGTGAAAATATATATTCCTGCGCTAGCGATGTTGCTGGCAATGTGTACTTGGCAGGTTATACGGAATCAATCAATAGCACAAGCATTTCTACGGCCGGAAGTCCTCAATCTAGCTTTGGAGGTCTAAGGGATGCGTTTCTGGTTAAATTTAATACCTCAGGCATTAGGGATTGGGGGACATATTATGGGGCTTCCGACATTGAAGAGGGTATATCCTGTGCCGTAGATAATTTAGGCAATATCTATTTGGCGGGTCGAACGCAATCTGGTAGTGGTATCGCAACAATCGGGGGGTATCAAATTCAATATGGTGGAATCTCTGATGCCTTTTTAGTAAAATTCTGCGACATCCCTGCACAACCAACGGCAATTAATGGCAATACTCTTGTCTGCCTTGGTAGTAATCAGTCTTATTCAATTAGTGTTGTACCGTCAGCATTAAGTTACAGTTGGAGTTTACCTGCAACTGGCTGGTCGGGTGCTTCAACAACAAATAGTATTACAGCAATAGCAGGAAGCAGTGGCACCATTAGTGTTACTGCCCTCAATGCCTGTGGTGCCAGTGTCCAACAAACCATTAGCATCACATCAAATCCTTCTCCTGTAATTACAGTTAATAGCGGCTCAATTTGTCAAGGCACTTCGTTTACTATTGCTCCAAGCGGTGCATTATCGTATACTATTGAAGGTGGTGTTGCTGTGGTTTCACCAAGCATAAGCATCACCTATACGGTTAGCGGTACAAACAGCCTTGGGTGCGTTTCGCAAAGTCCTGCTACATCTTCGGTTAATGTATTTTCCCTTCCCAATGTAACCATCAATGGCACTGTGGCAACAATTTGCGTAGGAGAGGAACTTACACTGAACGCCAGTGGTGCCAGTAACTATACCTGGAGCACAGGGGCTAATACTGCAAGTATAAATATTGCTCCAATCACAACAACTACCTATAGCATCATTGGTTCCGATGCTAACGGATGCGCAAATGTCGCCCTTGTTTCTCAGGCAGTTGATCCCTGTGTGGGGCTTCAGGAGGTGCCAGTGAAAAATGAGTCACATTCAGTATTTCCAAATCCCCATGATGGCTTATTTTATATTGAAACCTCTCAATCATTGGGTGTAAGTATTTACAATTCACTTGGTCAATTGATTCTACAACGAAAGCTTAATGAAGGAAAAAATCAAATCAATTTAAATGAGCATGCCAATGGCATCTATTTTATAGAAATCAATCAAAATGGTAAAACAAACCGAATGAAGTTGATTAAAGAGTAATAAACTTAATATGTAAACAGCATGAAAACAAACTCAACACATCTTACTCTGGCACTTTTCTTTTGTGTCTTCGTACAAGCCATGGCATTTAGTGGGCCAAATGCATTTAACGTTTCTAAAGGAGAAGCCGAAAAAATTAAAGCGAAAGTAAACTCAGGAGAATTTTCTTTGAGTTCATTCGCCTTTGTAGAGAATAAAGGTCAGGTGTATGGTTACGATGGTTTGCCGCACCCGGAAGTGAAATTCAGTTTTCAGCAAGGAAACACCCAGATTTTTCTTTTAGAAAATGGGATTGCTTATCAGTTTACAAAAATGCACTATCCTGATGGCTATCAGGAAATGCCACTCGACAAAGGTGGTAAGCAAGATTTTGAGAAAATGCTAGAACTTAAAAAACAGATTCGCACGGAAACCTTTCGTATGGACATGACACTAGTAGGCGCAAACAATCATGTAGAAATCACTACAGAAGGAAGAAGCGCTGATTACACCAATTTTTATAACCGCAATGTACTGGACGTGCACTCCTTTAACAAGGTCACTTATCACAATGTTTATCCCGGTATTGATTGGGTAATCTATATCAAAAACAATCAAATTAAATACGATTTTAAAGTAAAGCCAGGCGCTGACCCTACTCTCATAAAAATGCAATTCCATCATCAGGAAAACTTAGCATTAAACAAAGATGGAAGTTTTACACTTAAAAATAGTTTGGGAAGTATATCTGAAAAAGCACCTGTCAGTTTTCAGGGGTTATTTAAAATTGAAACAAAGTTTAAACTAAAAGAAAATATAATTTCTTTTGTTTTAGAAAACTATAATTCAAAAGAAACGCTTGTTATCGATCCTGCGCTGGTTTGGGCGACTTATTATGGAGGAATACTTGGAGAGGCTGTCTTTTTCTGCGATAATGATGCTCTTGGTAATATTTATTTGGCGGGCCAAACTAATAGTTCTTCAGGCAGCAGTATTGCACAAGGAGGTCATCAAAACACTTATGGTGGTGGCTCTTATGACGCCTTTTTGGTGAAATTTAATAGTTCGGGTGTAAGGCAATGGGGTAGCTATTATGGTGGGTCAGATGATGATAGCGGCTATTCATGCGCTACAGATGCTTTGGGCAATGTCTATTTGGCAGGGTACACTCATTCAAGCAGTGGTATTGCCTCCGGTGGACATCAAAATTCTTTTGGCAACAATGGTTTTTATTGTGCTTATCTGGTTAAATTTAATAGTTCTGGTGTAAGGCAATGGGGTACCTATTATGTCGGGGTTAACGGTCATAACAGAGGTTACACTTGTGCTACCGATGCCGCAGGCAATGTTTATTTGGCAGGTCGTACCGAATCAAATATTGGAATTTCCTTAGGGGGTCATCAAAATGCCTTTGGTGGTTTTACAGATGCTTTTTTAGTAAAATTTAATGCATCCGGGGTAATGCAATGGGGTACCTATTACGGGGGAAGTGGCTCTGAGATTGGTCATTCCTGTTCTACCGATGCTTTTGGGAACGTTTATTTGGCGGGTCAAACCTCATCACCTTTTGGAATTTCTTTAGGGGGCCATCAAAATGCTATCGGTTCTAATTTTAATTCTGATGCTTTTCTAGTGAAATTTAATAGTTCAGGTATACGGCAGTGGGGTACTTATTATGGGGGAGCAGGCCCTGACATTGGTTACTCCTGCGCTAGCGATGTTGCAGGCAATGTGTACCTGGCAGGCGAAACTCTTTCAACGAATGATATTGGTTCTGGGGGGCATCAAAATAGTTTTGGAGGAGGGTTTCAAAGAGATGCCTTTCTCGTAAAATTTAATGCTTCCGGAGTTCGTCAATGGGGCACTTATTATGGGGGAACTGGACACGAAGTAAGTTACTCTTGTAAAAGCGATGCCAGCGGCAATGTATTTTTGGCTGGTTATACAGAATCAAGCAATGGCACAATCATTGCCTCCGCCGGAAGCCACCAAACTAACTTTGGAGGAGGAAGTAATGACGCTTTTATAGCAAAATTTAATTCAGCCGGTATAAGATTGTGGGGTAGCTATTTTGGAGGTAGTGGGGGTGATCATGGTAGATCTTGCAGCATTGACGCTTTTGGAAAAGTGTATCTCGCAGGGAATACTATATCAAATTATCTTGCAACATTAGGAAGTCATCAAAATCAAATTGGTGGAAATACCGATGCGTTTTTGGTGAAATTCTGCGAGACACCCTCTCAACCTTCAGTTATTAGCGGCAATACTGTGGTTTGTTTTGGTAGTGCTCAAAACTACTCAGTTACCAACGATACCTTTGCCACGGCTTACAGTTGGAATTTCTCAGGTTTTAATTGGTCGGGCACTTCCACAGCTAACATCGTCTCAGTTCTTGCCGGATTAAGTGGCTCATTAACTGTTGCTGCGGTTAATGCTTGTGGAGTCGGACCAACGAGTACTTTAGCAATAGTTTCCAACACATTGCCTATTGTTATAGTAAATAGCGGCACCATTTGTTCTGGTCAAAGCTTTACAATTGTTCCTTCGGGTGCTTCTACTTATACTATTCAGGGAGCCAATTCTGTGGTGAGTCCGAATACAAGCACAAGCTATACCGTTTCAGGTAGCAGCAGCGATGGTTGTTTGAGCGCCAATACAGCCACTGCCAATGTTCTTGTAAATTCATTGCCAGTTATCAGCATCTCAGCAGTTTCAACGGTAATTTGTGTTGGTGAAAGCATTGATCTGCTGGCCAGCGGAGCGGATTCTTATACTTGGAGCCCGCTTGCCTTCAGTAGTAGCATTACAGTTACACCATCAATTACAACAGTTTATTCGGTCGTCGGTCAGGATGCCAATGCCTGTGAGAACACTTCTGCTTTTATTCTCCAGGTCGATGAATGTACCGGAATCGCCAACACATCAAAATCAGAGACCGCTATCCAGGTGTATCCTAATCCGAATAAGGGTTTGCTTAATATTGAACTGCCTTACGATGCGAAGCTGATTATACTAAATACACTAGGACAAATTGTTTATTCATCCATGTTTAATGCCGGGCAGCATCAGATGAATCTGGAACAATTGGCAAATGGCATGTATGTGCTCAAAATTCAAAACGGCCCTTCATCTAAATATTTTAATCTTATTAAAGAATAAACCCTATGAAAAAATCACTCGCTTTCTTATCATCTGCCCTGTTGCTTACAACAGCTTATCTTGCCGGTAACGACAAAAATTTGCCAAAAGATTTTAGTCCCAAACATAGCAAAGCCATCGCCTTTACCGAAAACAAAGGGCAGGTGTACGACCAAAATTACAAGGCCAGACCTGATGTATTATACGGCACAATGACCGGCAACCTGGCGGTGCATATTAAAAAGACCGGCGTAAGTTACCAACTATATCGGGTGGATGAATGGAAAGAAGTGGAGGATGAATTTCGTCATGAAAAAAGAAAAGAAATAGAAAAACAAAGCATTTACCGTATCGATTTAAACTGGTTGAATGCCAATACCAACTTTAAACAAAGTACAGATGAAGCCCTTCCGGGATACAACAATTATTATTTAGAAAGCTGTCCGAATGGCGCATTAAATATAAAAAGCTACACGGGTATAACCTTACATAATTTATATAACGGCATCAATTTACATTACTACGAAAAAAACGGAGAACTAAAACACGATTACATTGTGGCACCACATGCCGATTACAAACAAATACAAATTGAAGTAAAAGGTGCGGAAGTGAGTGTGAACAAGGACGGATCATTGACATTAAAAACGCCATTAGGCGATGTGCAGGAAGATGCGCCTCTAGTTTATCAAAATAACAAACTCTTAAATACGAAATGGATATTAAACAGAAACATCTTAAGTTTTGAGATAGAAAATTACAATCCCAATTTCGAACTAATTATTGATCCTATTACACGTCTGTGGGGTACTTATTATGGGAGTAGTGTAATGGATATAGGATATTCATGTGCAACCGATGCCTTGAAGAATGTGTTTTTAGCTGGAACTTCAGTGGGCAGCACAGGAACAATAATTGCAACAGTTGGCAGTCATCAAACTACAATTGGGGGCAGTGCAGATGCTTTTTTGGTTAAATTTAATGCTAACGGCATCCGGATTTGGGGAACTTATTATGGTGGAAACGCCAATGAACAGGAAACACATTGTTGCACGGATCTTTCTGGAAATGTTTATTTAACAGGTGCCACAAACAGTTCTGGTTCTGTAATAGCAACATCAGGTTGCCACCAAAACACACCCGGAGGAAATATAGACGCGTTCTTGGTGAAATTTGATTCATTCGGTGTAAGACAATGGGGCACATTTTACGGAGAATTTAGTAACGAATATGGTCGCAGCTGTTGTACCGACGCATCAGGTAATGTGTTTTTAGCAGGACAAACCGCATATCATTCAGGTACAGTAACAGTTATTGCAACACCCGGCAGCCATCAAACACTTCATGGAGGCAGTGACGATGCGTTTCTTGTGAAATTTAATTCATCCGGAGTAAGACAATGGGGTACTTACTATGGTGATTGGAGCAATGACTACGGCTTTTCGTGTAGTAGTGACGCAGCAGGTAATGTTTACCTGGCAGGATTTTCAGCGTTTAGTACAGGAACAGTTATTGCAACAAACGGCAGCCACCAGTCTGCAATTGGAGCCGGAGCAGATGCTTTTTTGGTAAAATTTAATACAACAGGCCAGAGACTGTGGGGGACCTATTACGGTGGGTCAGGTAACGATTTTGGTTATTCTTGTGCAACTGACGGTACTGGTAATGTGTTTTTGTCTGGTCAAACTGAATCTAATACTGGAACCATAATAGCTACCAGTGGAGGATTTCAAAATGCATACGGCGGAGGAAGTAATGACGCTTTTTTGGTAAAGTTTAATGGATTGGGTATCAGGCAATGGGGGACATACTATGGAGGTAGTGGAAGTGAATCAGAACTCAGATGTAGTACCGATGCTGTTGGGAATGTGTTTCTGGCTGGCTCTACAACCTCAAACAGCGGAACTGTTATTGCAACAACAGGAAGTCATCAGTTTAATCATGGTGGAGGAACATTTGATGCATTGATGGTTCAATTTGATGCTACCGGTATGAGACAATATGCAACTTATTATGGAGGAAGCGGAGGTGAATTTGGTTCTTCTTGCACAACTGATGCAGCTGGGCATGTTTATATGGTGGGGCGAACCGATTCTAACACAGGCACTATCATTGCTACTAGCGGTGCACATCAAAGCGTTTATGGAGGAGGAAGTGAAAATGCGTTTTTGGTGAAATTCGGGGAATGTCTTGCTATAAACCCAGTTGCCAGCGCGAGTGACAGCTTATGCGAAGGTGCAAATATTACAATTAGTGCTTTAGTATCGGGAACTAATTCGCCAGCCTATAGCTGGAGCGGACCAAATTCTTTTACATCATCCATACAAAATCCAACCATATCAAGTGCAAGCCCTGTAAATGTTGGTGTATATACACTTACTATTAATAACGGAGGTTGTATCGAAACCGCTACCACACAAGTTTCAACAATTTACCCACAGCCAACAATAACTGTTAACAATGGCACCATTTGTTCGGGACAAAGCTTTACAATTGTTCCTTCTGGTGCTTCTACTTACACTATTCAGGGAGGAAACTCTGTGGTGAGCCCGAATACAAGCACAAGCTATACCGTTTCAGGTAGCAGCAGCGATGGTTGTTTGAGCGCCAATACAGCTACTGCCAATGTTCTTGTAAATTCATTGCCTGTTATCAGCATCTCAGCAGCTTCATCGGTAATTTGTGTTGGTGAAAGCATAGATCTTATGGCCAGCGGTGCAAACTCTTACACCTGGCATCCACTCGCCTACAGCAGCAGCATCACCGTCTCGCCGTCAATCACCACTGTTTACTCAGTAACCGGTCAGGATGGCAATACCTGTGAAAACACTTCTGCTTTTACACTTCAGGTCGATGAATGTACCGGAATCGCCAACACTTTAAAATCAGAGGCCGGTATCGTGTTGTATCCTAATCCTAACAATG
>Ga0154020_10001257_pt1 | contig 31515 bp, 20 predicted proteins | sample Klosneuvirus_201_FD_109709 | JGI IMG/M metagenome (GOLD analysis project Ga0154020, IMG submission 109709) | Active sludge microbial communities from wastewater, Klosterneuburg, Austria - Klosneuvirus_20160825_MG | ecosystem: Engineered > WWTP > Aerobic digester > Activated sludge | place...
CGGCACGCCCGCCCAGCACCGACAGATCCAGCCGGCGTCGCGCTACGCTGACGCTCTCGATGCGGACCCGGACCTCCTGCCCGATCACGAAGGTGCGTCCGTTGCGACGTCCCAGCAGCATGGCGCGCGTGGCGTCATACTCGTAGCCGTCGCCACCCAGCGCATCGATGCGTACCAGCCCCTCGACGAAGGGCTCGACCAGCTCGACGAAGAAGCCGAAGTTGGTCACCGCGGTGATGACGCCGTCGAACTCCTCGCCGACCCGATCGCGCATGAAGTAGGCGCGATACATGTCGACCACCTCGCGCTCGGCCTCCATGGCGCGGCGCTCGCACGCCGAGGCCTCGCGCGCCATCGCGGCCAGCTCGGCGCGCGGCGGCGGCGGCGCCTGGCGGAGCTCGCCCGACGGCAGCCCCTCCTTGCGCAGCTGGTGCTTGAGCAGCCGGTGCACCATCAGATCCGGATAGCGCCGGATGGGCGAGGTGAAGTGCAGGTACTCCGCCGACGCCAGGCCATAGTGGCCGACGTTGATGACGTCATACTGCGCCTGCTTGAGCGAGCGCAGCGCCAGCGACGTCAGCGGCCGCTCGAACGGCCGCCCCACCATCGCGCGCAACAGCTTCTGCAGCGTCTTCGGTGACGCCGCCTCCTCGACATCGAAGCTGACGCCGAACGACTCGGCGACCTCGCGGAAGGCCTCCAGCCGCTCGGGATCCGGCTTGTCATGCACGCGCCACAGGGTGTCGAGGCCACGCTCACGGAAGTAGCGCGCGACGCCCTCGTTGGCCGCCAGCATGTAGCTCTCGACCAGCTGGTAGGCGCCCTTGATGGCCACCGACGGCTTGCCGCGTACGACGTCGCGCACCAGGCGCGGATCATCGTCGTCCAGCACCACCTTGGCCTCGGGCAGCTCCATCTCCAGCGCGCCGCGCTCGGCCCGCCGCGCCCGCATCGCCTTGGCCACCTTGTCCATCAGCTCCAGCGCCGGCGCCCACTCGCGATAGCGCGCGCGCTCGCCGCGGAAGTCGCCCTCCAGCGCCGCCGCCACGCCGCCATAGTCGAGGCGCGCCCGCGAGCGGATCACGGCCGACATGACCTGCGTCGCGCCGACCTCGCCGTCGCCGCTGATCTCCAGCCGCACCACGCTGGCGCAGCGATCGACCTCCGGGTTCAGCGAGCAGATCCCCGACGACAGCTGGTGCGGCAGCATCGGGATGGCGCGGTTGGGCAGGTAGACCGAGAACTGGCGCACGCGCGCCTCGCGATCCAGCGCGCCGCCGGCCTGCACATAGTGGGTGACGTCGGCCACCGCGACCCAGGCGATGACGCCGCCACGCGGCCCTGGCTCGACGCAGATGGCGTCGTCGAAGTCGCGCGCCGACTCGGGGTCGATGGTCAGGAAGTCGCGATCGCGGAGATCGCTGCGGTCTGCCAGGTCCGCGGTCCCGACCTCGGTCGGCACACGCTCGGCCGCGGTCAGGACGTCCTCGGGGAACTCGTCCGGGATCTCGCCGCAGGCGATGACCTTGGCGACCTCGGTCTCGGGATCGTCGGGCTGCCCCAGCACGCGCAGGATGCGCGCGCTGATGGCGCCGCCGGGCACGCTGGGATACACCGTGATCTCGGCGACCACGCACTGGCCCTCGTGCGCGGCACCCGGCCCGCCGTCCAGCGTCACCATGGTGCCCGGGGCGCCCAGGCGCGGATCGTCGGGCTCCAGCACGTGGGCGCGCGCGACCTTGCGCACGATCCCGGTGATGCGGGCACGACCGCGTGCGAGCACGCTGTCGACGCGCCCCTCGGTGCCCTTGTGGCCCAGCCACGTCGTCAGGCTGACGCGATCGCCGTCCATCGCGGCGCCGCGATACTTGGCGGGGACGAACACGTCGACCTCGCCATCTTCCCGCTGCACGAAGCCATAACCGGCCGGATGCACACGGATGCGGCCGGAAACACCCGGGCCGCTCTCACTGTCTTTCATTGTTCTCTCTTTTCGATTTTTGAAACGGAATTGAATTGCTTTGCTTTACGGTCACCGCCACGCCTGCAACTTGCCGGCGTCGGTGGCGACGATGAGGGTGCCGTCGGCGGCCAGCCAGGGCTGCACGTCGACGTCCTCGCCCGCGTCGATGAACCACAAGAGCACGCCCGCGGGACTCACGGCGTACACCCGATCATCTTCCGACGCGACCACGATGATCCCGTCGGCGGCCACCACCGGCGAGCTGTGGATCTTGCCCGCCGTGGTGAAGGTCCAGGCCGCGATGCCATCGGCGCCGATGGCGTACAGCTTCTTGTCATGCGACCCCAGGTAGACCACACCCGTGGGGCCGATGGCGACCGCGCGCCGCACGTCGAGGCCGGTGATGACCGACCACTTGACCTCGCCGGTCGGCGCCAGCGCATACAGCTTGTGGTCGTCGGCGCCGATGTAGATGGTGCCGTCGTCGGCCACCACCGGCGCGGGCTCGAGCTGGTCGCCGATGCGGACGCTCCAGCGCTGGGTGCCATTCGCGCTGTCGAGCGCGTAGATCACGCCGTCCTGCGCGCCGACATACACGGTCGCCCCGTCGGCCGACAGCGCCGGCGGACTCGACACATGGCCGCCGGTGGCCGCGCGCCAGCGCAGCTTGCCCTCGGGGGTCACCGCGTGCACGGCATCGCCGCCCACGTAGATCGTCCCGTCGAGCCCCAGCGTGACGCCACCATCGACGTCACACAGCACCGCGCCCGGCCCCTTGCCCGTGGTCGGCACGCAGGCCCCGATGCGCAGCGTCCAGCGCTGCGCCCCCGTCTTCGCGTCGAGCGCATACAGGGTGTCGTCGTCCGACCCGACATACAGCACGCCGTCCGCCGACAGCGCCGGCGTCGACCACACGCGATCCCCGGTGGGCACCGACCACAGCTGCTTGCCGCTCTTGTCGACCGCGTAGACCGAGCGGTCGTGCGACCCGAAATACACCGTGCCGTCGGGCCCCACCAGCGGGGAGGCCGCGATGGGTCCACCCACGGTGACCTCCCAGGCCAGCTTGGGTTCGGCGACCGGCGCCGCGCCCGGGGCCTGGCCCAGGTGACGCGGCCCGCCGCCCAGCATCCAGCCCGCGGTGCCCGGCGGCGCCGGGGCCGGCGTGGCCCCCTGTGCCGGACTCGGCCGCGGCGGAATCAGCTGGTTCGCCGAGGTCGCCAGCCCGGCCGCGCCGTCCAGGTTCGACCCTGGCTCGACACAGCGCTTCTGCTCACACACCCGGGTGCCCTTGCAGTCACGGTCCTTGGTGCAACCACCACCGGCGCCGCCGCCACGCGGACAGCCCGCCAGCGCGAGCGACAGCGCCAGCATCAGCAGCCCCGCAGCAAACCCGCCCCACTTCACACGCACGCGCTCCAGCAGCTTGGTCAGCCTAGGCCTTGGGCAGATCCCGCTCGAACTGGCGTGACAGGCGCTCGAAGTAGCGCCGCGTCTCCTCGAGCACCGAGGGATCTTGATCGGGATACATGCGAATGCCGTAGGAACCCGCGGGATCCGTGGTGACCGGCCCCACCGGCAGGCCACCCACGATGCCGGTCTGCTCGTGATACAGCAGGGCCAGCACCTCCGGCACCGTCTCGGGGACCAGGAAGGTACGGCGCCCGAGTTCCGGCTTGCCGTCTTTGAACCCCTCGACCAGCTTTGCCATTCGCTCCGGCAGATTGTTCCATCGGACCCCCGCCAAGTCAAACGCTGGCCACGCATGTGTGCGTGACGCCTTGTGGTTTGGGCGATGACTTGACCCCGACTCGGTTTGGTCGGAGATACTGGTACTGGCCGTTCGTGGATTGGGAGCGAGCAAAATGAAGAAGTGGGTGATGGCCCTGGGTCTGCTGATGCAGGCCGCCGTGGTGGCTTCGGCGCAGTCCTATGGTCCGCCGCCGGGTCCGCCGCCGGATGGCGGCATGTATGGCGAGGGCCGCTTTCAACCGGAGCGCGACGGTCTGATGTTCGGAGCCGCGCTTGGTTTCGGCGCGGTGCGCTTCGGCGACGGCAGCGACGCGTCCGAGGCATACGGAGGCGGCGGTGGAAGCTTCTACATCGGCGGCTTCCTCAACCGCAACCTGGCCATCATGTTCGACGTCGAGGCCAGCGCCTTCTCGGTCGGTCGCGCCACCGACGACGCGGTCTTCACGTCGACCATCAGCACCGTCGCGGTCAAGGCCTACCTGACCGAGAACCTGTGGCTCAAGGGCGGCATTGGCTGGGCCCAGCTGTTCTACCAGGACGCCTTCTCGGAGTCGCAGTCCGACCCCGGCTTCGGCGTGATGGCTGGCGGCGGCATCGATCTGATGGCGCGCCGCAAGTGGGCCCTGTCGCTCGAGCTCAACGGTGCGGTCGGCTCCTATGATGTCGGGGCGCGGGATCGCGCCAGCGTCAGCAACGGCTCGCTCCTCGTCGGCCTGCACTTCTACTGATGAAGGCCGGCACGGTCGACTACCTGGACGAAGGCAGCGGCCCAGCCGTGGTCCTGCTGCACGCGTTCCCGCTGTCCCGCCTGATGTGGCGCGAGCAGCTGCGCCACCTGGCGGGGCGCGCGCGGGTGCTGGCGCCCGATCTGGGCGGCTTCGGCGCCTCGGGCGCCTTCGACCCCGGCAACGACGGCCCGGTCACGATGGAGAAGCTGGCGGACGACGTGGCGGCGATGATGGACGCCGCCCAGGTCGCGCACGCCCTGGTCGCCGGCGTCTCGATGGGCGGCTATGTCGCGCTGGCGCTGGCGGCGCGCCATCGCGGCCGCATCGGCGCGCTGCTGCTGGCCGACACCCGCGCCGAGGCCGACTCGGCCGAGAACGCCGCTGGCCGCGAGGCGGCCGCCAGGAAGGCGCTGGCCGAAGGCTCCGCCGCCCATGCCGAAGGGCTCAGCGGCAGGCTGCTCGGCACGACCTCGCTGCGCGAACGGCCGGCCCTGGTCGCCGAGGTGCGCGGCTGGATCAGCGCGGCGCCGGCGGCCGCCTTCGCGGCCGGGCAGCGCGGCATGGCCCTGCGCGCCGACCGCCGTGACGAGCTGGCCGCGATTGCGGTGCCGACCGCGGTGCTCGTCGGCGCCGAGGATGTGCTGACACCGCCTGAGGCGGCGCGCGTGCTGGCCACGGGTATCGCGGGCGCGACGCTGCATGTGCTCGAGGGCGCGGGCCACCTGAGCCAGCTGGAGACCCCAGGGGAGTGGAATGCGGCGCTCGATGGGCTGCTGGAGCGGTACAGCGCGCTCACGCCGTAGGCACTACATCGACAGGCCGCCGTCGACGTCGATGGTGCGGCCGTTGAAGTAGTCGCACTCGATGATGAAGCGCACCGCGGTCCAGATGTCGTCGGGCAAGCCGATGCGTCCGACCGGGATGGCGGCCACCAGGGCATCGCGCGCCTTCTGGTTCATGCCCTGGGTCATCGGGGTCTCGATCATGCCGGGCGCGATGGCGCCGACGCGCACGCCGAAGGCCGCAAACTCGCGCGACCAGGTCACCGTGTTGGCGGCCAGCGCGGCCTTGGCGGCGACATAGTTCGACTGCCCGCGGTTGCCGTGGCGCGCGATCGACGACATGTTGACGATGACGCCGGGGCGCGCGCCGAGTTCCGCCATGCGCGCGACCACCTCGCGGACCATCCAGGTCGCGCCGGTCAGGTTGACGTTGAGCACCGCGTGCCAGTCCTTGGCCGACAGCTTCTTGATGACGCCGGTCTCGCGGTCCTTCTTGACCAGCAGGCCGTCGCGCAGGATCCCCGCGTTGTTGATGAGGCCGTTCAGGCCGCCCATCTGGTCGCTGGCCCAGCGCACGAAGCCCTCGCAGTCGGCCTCGTCGGAGACGTCGAGGCGGCGCCGGTGGATGCCCGCGGGCAGCGCGGCCAGCGCGGCCTCGTTGACGTCGCCGGCGGCGACCTGGGCGCCCGCCGCGTGCAGCTGCTGCGCGAAGTAGGCGCCCATGCCCTGCGCCCCCCCGGTCACGATGATCTTCAGATCTGCGAGCTTCATGTCAGGTCTCTCCCGAAAGCTGCACGTCGATGCGCCCGATGTCGTCCGGACCGTCGGCCGCCTCGAGGCGACCGATCACGGCGCGGGTCGCGACCCCGCGCGCAGCCAGCGCCGCCAGCAGCGCCTCGCGGCGCGCCTCCGGCACCGCGATGAGCAAGCCCCCCGAGGTCTGCGCGTCGGCCAGCAGCTTCCGCGTGACCTCGGGGACGTCGGCCGCGAAGCGCGTGCTGCGGCCGAAAAACTCCAGGTTGCGCGCCGACCCGCCCGGGAAGACGCCGGCGAGGGCCAGCGCCCGCGCCGACTCCAGCAGCGGCACCGCGTCGGCCCACAGGCGCGCGCGCACGCCGCTGCCGCGCAGCATGCCGGTGAGGTGCCCGAGCAGCCCGAACCCGGTCACGTCGGTGGCGGCCGAGACGCCGACCTCGACCATGGCGCGCGAGGCGTCGCGGTTCAGCGTGGTCATCAGCGCCACCGCCAGCGCCGTCACCTCGGGCGTGGCCCGATCGCGCTTGATGGCCGTCGTCAGCACGCCGATGCCCAGCGGCTTGGTCAGCACCAGCAGGTCGCCCGGGCGCGCCGTCGAGTTGCGCACGATGCGCGCCGGATCGACGCGGCCGGTCACCGCCAGCCCGTACTTGGGCTCGGTGTCGTCGATGGTGTGGCCGCCCACGATGGCGATGCCGGCCTCGGCGCACTTGGCCGCGCCGCCCTGCATGACCCGCTGCATCGTGGCCAGGGACAGCTGCTTGGCGGGAAACCCCGCGAAGGCCAGCGCGAACAGCGGCTCGCCGCCCATGGCGTAGACATCGGACAGCGCGTTGGCCGCGGCGATCTGGCCGAAGTCGTAGGGATCGTCGACCACCGGCATGAACACGTCGATGGTGCTGATGATGCCAAGGGCGCCGACCGCGAACACCGCGGCGTCATCATGGGTGTCGTTGCCGACCAGCACCCGGGCGTCGTCCAGGCGCGGCAGGTCGGCCAGCACCTTGCGCAGGTCCTCCGCCGGCAGCTTGCAAGCGCAGCCGGCGCCATGGCTGAGCGAGGTCAGGCGCGGTTCATCGGGGGCCATCGGGGGGCAGGCTAGCACGACGCGTGGTACCCTCGGGACGTGCGTCGTAGCGCCCGTCTCACCATTGTCCTGGCCGCGGTTGCCGCCGCCGGCGCCCTGGGCTCGATCGCGGCGTCGTGCGACCGCGAGCCCGGTGGCCACCCCAGCGCCGACGGTGGTGTCAGCCGTGACGGCGGAGGCAGCGTCGACGCCAGCACCTCGAGCGCCAACCTGCGCGTCATCGTGCGCGACGACGACGACGATCAGCTGCTGCCCTCCCGGGTGGACCTGGCCGCCAACGGCCGGCCCATGGCGCTGACCTTCTCCAACGACACCGCGGGCGTCCCGCTGGGCCGCGACAGCGCCGGTCAGCTGGGCTCGATCGCGCTGCTGACCGGCGACGGCGAGGCCCGCATCGCCCCGGGCACCTACGACCTCACCATCCAGCGCGGCATCGAGTACGACATCGCCCGGGTCCGGGTCGACGTCCCGGCCACCGGGATCGCGACCGTGAATGTGCGCCTGATCCGCGCGTTTGCGACCCAGGGCTGGGTCGGCGCCGACCTCCACGTGCACCAGGCGCCCTCCAACGACAGCGACGTGCCAGCGCAGGACCGCGTGGTCTCGCTCGTCACCGAGGGCATCGAGGTGGTCGCGGCCGCCGACCACAACGAGAACTTCGACCTCGCGGGGGCCACCCGCACGCTCGACATGGAGCGCTGGATGTTTGCCATCTCGGGCAACGAGGTGTCGCTGGACACCGGCCACTTCAACATCTTCCCGGTGCCCTACGACGCCGCCCTGCCCCATGGCGGCAGCCCGATGATCAACGCCAACTGGGACATCGCCGGCATGCTGGCGACCTTCCGCGCGCCGCCCGAGGACGAGATCACGCAGATCAATCACCCGCGGCTGATCTCGCCGCCGTCGTACTTCACCACCGTGGGCTGGGATCCCAGCACCGGCGCGGTGGCCCGACCACCCTTCGTGCTCGACTTCGACGCCGTCGAGATCCTGAACGGCATCGAGGCCAAGCGCGAGGACATCGAGCAGATCCTCAAGGACTGGCTGGGGCTGCTGGAGCGCGGCCACGTGCTGACCGCGACCGGCAACTCCGACACCCACCGCATCGCCTCGGCCAAGGCCGGCTCACCGCGCACCTTCCTGCGCGTGCCCGACGACCGCCCCGCCATGCTGACGCTGGAGGCGGTGCGCCAGGCCATCCGCGGCCGCCACGTCATCGCCACCAGTGGGCCCTGGCTGGTGGTCACCGTCAACGACAGCGCCGGCCCGGGCGACAGCGTGACGGTGCCGGCCGGCAACGACGTCCGCCTGCACATCGAGATCGACGCCGCCAACTTCGTGCCCGTGGATCGCCTGCGCGTGTTCGCCAATGGCAACACGGTGGTCGCCTCGCGCACCATCGGGTCCTCGATCAACCATGTGCGCTTCGACGAGACGTTGACCATCCCGCGGCCGGCGGTCGACACCTTCTATGTCGTGGTGGCCGACGCCAACACCCCGCTGCCCCGCGAGCTCGCGGGACGCATGGATCGCGACACCTTCTCGTATGCCATCGCCAACCCGGTGTTCGTCGATGTCGACGGGCTGGCGCCGTTCCAGTTCCCCATGCCGCGCCTGCCCGCCAGCCTGACCAGCGGCCTGCCGCGCCCCGACCTGACCCCGATCCCCTGGTGGCGCGAGCTCGACCACGCCTCGGTCATCGAGTTCGATGATTGCGAGATGGAAGGGCTCGAGGTCGGCGAGACGCCGTAGGACCGGACAAAAGCTCCACCGGAGCCGGACAAAAGCTCCACGCCTTTCAGGCGCGGAGCTTTTGGTGCCACCGCCAGGCGTCCTCGACGATGGTGTCGATGCCGCGGGTGGGGCGCCAGCCGAGGACGCGCTCGGCGCCCGCGGAGGACGCCACCAGCGCGGCGGGATCGCCCGGGCGGCGGGCGCCTTCGCGCACCGGCACCGGACGGCCGGTCACCTTGGCCACCGTGCTGATGACCTCGCGCACCGTGGTGCCCTGCCCCGAGCCCAGGTTGAGGCGCAGGCTGTCGCCACCGGCGTCCAGGTGGCGCAGCGCCGCCAGGTGTGCCGCGGCCAGGTCGGTGACGTGGACATAGTCGCGCAGGCAGCTGCCGTCGCGGGTCGGATAGTCGGTGCCGAACACCGTGACCTCGGCACGCCGCCCCAGGGCGACGTCGAGCACGATGGGGATGAGGTGGGTCTCGGGCTCGTGATCCTCACCGCTGCGCCCGGCGGCGTCGGCGCCCGCGGCGTTGAAGTAGCGCAGCGCGACCGAGCGCAGGCCGTGGACCCGGTAGGCCAGCAGCAGATCCTCGATGAAGGCCTTGGATTCGCCGTAGGGATTCAGCGGCACCCGCTTGGCGTCGTCCTCGATGGCCGCGCCGGCCGGGCGCCCCGGCAGCTGCTGCGCAGGCTCGCCGAAGATGGCCGCGGTCGACGAGAACACGATGCGCTGCACGCCACAGTCGAGCATGGCCCCGGCCAGCGTCAACGCGCCGCCGGCGTTGGCCTCGAAGTACTTGCGCGGATTCCTGACCGACTCCTCGACCAGCGAGCGCGCCGCGAAGTGCAGCACCGCGCTGATGCCCTCGGTCCGGAGCAGGGTGCGCAGCGCCGCCCCGTCCTCCAGCGGTGTCTCGTACAGGGGCACCCCCGCAGGCACCAGCTTGCGATGGCCGGTTGACAGGTCGTCAAGCACGACGACCGGCATTCCGGCGTCCTTCAGCGCCAGGACGGTATGCGACCCGACGTAGCCGGCGCCACCGATGACGAGGACGCTCACCGCCGCTTGATGAGCATCAGGCTGATGAGGAACGAGGCGAACATGGTCTGCACGCCCAGCACCATCGCGGTCATGCCGATGACCACGCCGCGCACCGCCATCAGGCGGCCGTAGCCGTGGCTGGCCCAGTCATAGATGATCTTGATCTCCAGCCCGAGCCCCGCCAGCAGCACCAGGCCACCGATGATCAGGCCCTTCTCCAGCGACCAGAAGCCGGTCATCCAGCGCAGCCACTTCTTCGGCTCGACGAAGCCCGCCCCCATCGAGAACGTCTTGGCGAAGACGTCGAACAACACCAGGTTGTAGCCCATGATGACCGACAGCGCGCCGAACAGCAGCACGTGGAAGTCCCAGGTGTGACCGAACAGCGACCGCGGTCCGCCCGCGGTCAGGATGACCGCGGCCCCACCCAGCAGGCACAGCAGGATCCCCGGCAGCTGGAACAGGTACGACGGCGAGTACATCAGCATGAAGCGCACGTGGCGCCAGGCGTCGCGCAGGCCCGACAGCTTGGACTCGCCGATGCGCGGGTAGTAGGTGATGGGCAGCTCGTGGATCTTGAGCTTGGCGCGCAGCGAGTTGACGACGATCTCGGACGCGAACTCCATCCCGGTCGTCTGCAGCCGCATGCGCTCGTAGGCCTCGCGGGTGAACGAGCGCATGCCGCAGTGCGAGTCCGAGATGCGGGTGTGATAGAGCAGCTTCAGCATGCCCGACAGGATCGGGTTGCCGATCCAGCGGTGTGACCACGGCATCGCCCCGGGCAGGATCTTGCCCTTGAGGCGGGTGCCCATGACCATGTCGAAGCCGTCATCACGCAGCGGCTTGATGAAGTCGGCGATGGTCGAGAAGTCATAGGTGTCGTCCGAGTCGCCCATGACCATGTACTTGCCGCGGGCCTCGGCGAAGCCGCGCAGGTAGGCCGAGCCATAGCCGCGGCGCGGCTCGTGGATGACCCGGGCCCCGGCGGCGGCGGCGATCTTGGCCGAGTCATCGGTCGACCCGTTGTCGACCACGACGACCTCGCCGGCGACGCCCATGGCAGCGATGGCCTTCATGGCCTTCTCGACGCACTTGCCGACGCCCATGGCCTCGTTGAGGCACGGCATCACGACGGAGACGACGATCTCCTGCGCGTGGGGCGCAGGGGTGTGGGCGGCTTCGCCCTCGCTGGAGCTCACGGTGCCGACGATGTTCATCGATGCCCTACCTTCATCCAAGCCAATTCGATCGGGCCGCTGTTAACACACAAGGGGCGGTCCAGGGAAGAGTGCCATCGCACTTTGCCAGCGGCACCCGAAAAGAAGAACGCCCCCGCACGCTGTTCCGTGCGGGGGCGCCTGACCTCAGAACATCAGTGACCGGCCGAGACTAGCCCGGAGGAGGCGCCATCGAGCCGGCGACGACCTGCACGCCGGTGGTGGTGGAGTAGCGCAGGATCCAGCGGTCGCGCGCCCAGGTGATCGAGGGACGCTCACCGGGGGCTTCGCCGGCCTGGTCGAACAGCCGGACCTCGATGGTGGGCGTGGGACCCGGGTTCCTCAGCAACGCGACGCCGACGACGGAGTTGGCGCCACGCTGGACGTCGAAGGCCACCGCGTACTCGGTGCCGTTGAACGCGATGACCGGGGGATTGACGTACTGATCCGCCGGGCGCAGCAGGAAGGACGTCGACACCAGCTCGCAGGCCGGCGAGCTGTTGCTGTTGTTGAGCAGGATGCCGTGGACGATCAGGCCGGCGGCGTCCTGGCGCGCGGTGACCGCGATGCCGCCGTTCCAGACCGACGAGTAGAACGCGAAGTTGTTGTTCAGCGTCGCGGTGCCGCCGCCTGCGGCGATCACACCGTTGGCGTCCATGCGCAGGCAGGTCAGGCCACCACCGGTCTGGGTGTAGAGGCCCAGGAACGGCGTCGGAAGCAGGTTGAAGGTGAACGAGTTGCCGATGTAGTGGATGCTGGGTGACCGATCCGGGCTGGCATCGGCAGTGGTCACCAGCTGCGCCGTCGAGGCCGCACCACCCGCCCAGGGCACGCGGGTGAAGAACAGGTTGTCGTTGGCGGCGCGGTACAGCACGCCGTACTGGCTGTTGGTCGGATCGCTGGTGACCGAGAACTCCTTGTTGCCGGTCCCGAAGCTCGCGGTGCCGCCCGCAACCAGCGCAGGCGACATCTCGGTGAAGCGGATGCCGGTGCCATCGGCGGCGAAGACGCCGTAGTTGACCCCGTTGAAGTCGACCACCTGTGTGGTGGCGTCCGGTCCGGCGCTGCCGATCGAGGCCGGATTCGCCGCGAAGGCCGTCAGGTCACGGTTATCGGAGGCGACCGAGTAGACGCCCGCGCCGTTGTGGCCGGTGATCAGGAAGTTGTCGAACCCAAAGGTGGCGTTGGCGCGCTCGGTGAACTCGGTGCCGCCGAACAGGCCGGGGTAGAGAATTGCGTTCAGCACGCCGATCTGACGGTCGATGGCGCGGACGACTGCCGTCGCGACGACGTCGGGGTAGGTCCCCGCCGGCAGGTCGGTGGTCGACTCCGGGAGGCGCAGGTCGATGGGGCCGCTCTGCGTCAAGAAGTCGCTGTCCAGGGTGCCGCTGAAGGTCACCGTCTGCGGGACCGCGAAGTCCGCCGTGGTGAAGGTGAACATCGTCGGGCCGACGATGTTGACGTGACCCTCGAGCACACCCCCCGAGGACTGGGGCGTGATGGTGACGGTGACGTTGTCGTCCGCCCCGCCCCGCGGCGGGTGGCCGAGGGCGATGGTGAAGGTGCCGGTCGGGCCACCCTCCTGGATCGAGTTGACGAACGGCAGCGCGGGCGTCTGACCCACGATGATGGTCTGGCGGTCATCGTCGGTCACCGACAGCGGGACGTCGATCGCGGCCATGCCCTCGGGCGGCGAGTTGCCCTGGGACGAGGTCACGGTCAGGGTCACGAAGCCGGCCTCGTTGTCGAGGTCGAGGTCTTCCACGCCAGTGATGGTGAAGGCCTGGTCGGTGGCGTAGTTGGCCGCGGTGAAGGTGAGCGGGCCGGACACCGTGGCCTCACCGGAGGTCCCACCAGTGATGGTCGCGGTCACGGTGAGATCGAGCGTCGGCGAGAACGCCAGGTGCACGTTCAGCGGCGCGGTGGCGCCCTCGGCCACGGTGACGCCGGCCGGGACCACGAAGCCCTGATCGTCGTCGTCGAGCACGGCGACGTCATACTGCGCGTCGGTCATGACGCCGGTGGCGCTCAGGGTGATGGTGATGGCCTCGTTACGGACGTCCTCGTCGGACACCGTGGTCACGGTGACCGGCTGGGGCACCATGTAGTTGGCCGAGGTGAAGGTCAGCGTCGCGGTCGACACCGTGACCTTGGTGGCGTCCTCCGAGACCACGTTGACCACCAGCGTGCCCGACGGATCCTGCTGCAGGGTCACGTTGAAGGTGTCCGAAGCCGGCGCCTCGACGAGCGTGGTGGACAAGGCGTCGAGCAGGATGGCCTGCGCGTCGTCGTCGGTGACGCGAACATCGACGTTCACGGCCGGGGTGGGCGCGATGCTGGAGGTGATGGTGACGATCTCGTCCTCGCCGAGGACGTCGGCGTCCTGGACACCGGTCACGACGACGGGCTGCGGCGTCGTGTAGTTGCCCGCATCGAAGGACAGCGGCGGGGTCATCGCGGCCACGGTCATCTTCAAGCTGTCGCTGGTCGCGAGGCTGAGGACCTCGGTGCCGAGGGCGAGCGGCTCGAACGCCATGCGCACCGTGAACGGGGCCGTCATCCCTTCGGTCACGCCGACCGTGGTGGCCGAGGTCTGGATGGCCTGGACGTCGTCCTCGATGGCGTCGACCGACAGCGTCTTGACCGCCGTGAAGATCGCCGAGGCGCACGCCGCGTCGCACAGACCGATGGTCACCGTGGTGTCCGCCGGCTGGTCGAGGTTGTTGTCGTTCGGAGTGGTCAGCGTCAGCACCTGCGGGACCAGGTAGTTCGTGGTCGTGAACAGCAGGTCGACCGACGGCTGGCCGTTGACGAGGATCGACGGGTTATTGGAGCGCACGCGCACGCCCTTGCTACCTTCGGGCTGGAACTGCAGGCGGACCGAGATCTGGTTGGCGGTGGTGCTGTCCTCGGTGATGGGCATGCTCATGTTGCAGACCAGCGGAGTGGTCGAGACGCACACGAACTGCGGCGGCGTGACCACGAGATCCTGGAGGTCGTCCTCCTGGACGCGGACCGCCACGGTGGCCGTCGGCGCGACCGGCGACGACACCAGGACATCGACGAACTCGTCGGTCAGGTTCGGATCCGAGAGGCCTCGGATGGTCACGGTCTGGGGCACCGCATAGTTGGTGGTGTTGAAGTCCAGCGTCGCGGGGCTGATCGACAGGACGTTGGAGGTCGAGGCCGTCAGGTTCACGGTCACGGCCGACTCCGGCTGCGCGCTCAGCGCGACGGTGAAGGTGCGGCCGGCTGGATCCTGCTCGAGGACGATCACGGGCGACAGCGGCGGCGGCTGCGCCGACAGCACGATGACGTGGTTCTGGGTGTCGTCGTCGTTCACGGTGACACCCACGACGGTGTCGGGGTTGATGCCCGGGGCCGTCAGCGTCACCGTGGCGGTGAAGCCTACGGCGTCGAGGTCGTCAGCGACGGTCAGCGTGACCGGCTGCGGGGTGGCGAAGATCGCCGGGGTGAAGAGCAGCGTGCTGGTGGTCGGGCCGCCCGTGGTCGCCGCCAGGCGAGTCGGGTTGCTCGAGACCACGGTGACGGTGGTGTCCGCCGCGGGCGCGAAGTTCAGGCTGACCTGCACGGTGCCGGGAGCCATGCCCTCGGTCAGGGTCAGCGCGGTCGGGTTGGCCAGGATGCCCTGGCGGTCGTTGTCCATCACATTGATGGTGACATCGACCGGCGTCACCACAGCGGTGGACGCCACGGTGATGCGTGCCGTGTTGTCCATCAGGTCGGTATCGTCGGTACCGGAGACGGTCACCGTCTGCGGCATGGCGAAGTTGGCCGAGGTGAAGGTGAGCGAGGTCGGCAACGCCGTGGCCACGGCCGCGGCGCTGGTCCCGGTCGTCACCGTCACGTCAGCGGCGGGCTGGAAGCCCAGGCGCACGGTGAAGGTCGAGGTCGCGCCCTCGACCACGCCCAGGGTGGTCGGGGTGACGACCAGGGTCTGCAGGTCGTTGTCGGTCACGCCGACCGGAATGGTGACGCTGGGGGCGTTACCCGCCGACGACAGCAGCAGGGTGACCGACTCGTTGGCCAGGTCGGCGTCATCGATGCCGTTGACGGTGACGGTCTGGTCGGTCGCGAAGTTGGCGGCGTTGAAGGTCAGCGAGGTCGGGGTGGTGGTCGCCTTCATGGTGTTCGACGAGGCGATCAGCACCGAGATGGTCGAGGCCGGGTTGAAGGCCAGGTGCACCGCGAAGGTGGTCGTGCCGTCCTCCAGGACCGACAGCGAGGTCGGGTTGACCACGATGCGCTGGCTGTCGTCGTCGGTCACGTTGACGGTGACGCTGCGCGGATCGAGACCCGCCGAGGTGACGTTGATGGTGGTCATCTCGGGCAGCGTGTTGTCGTCGCTGACCGCGAGGACGGACACCGTCTGCGGGGTGGCGAAGTTGGCCGAGGTGAAGGTCAGCGTCGAGCTGCCCATGATGGTCGCGGCCATGGTGTTGGCCGACGCCAGGTTCACCGTCACGTTGGAGCTCGGCATCTGGTTCAGCCGCACCGTGAAGGTGCCCGCGGTGGTGCTGCCCTCGGCGACCGTGATGGCGCTGGGCGCGATGGCGATGCCCTGGACGTCCTTGTCGGAGATCAGGACCGGCACGCTGGCCATCGGCATCGCGGTGCCGACGGTGGCGGTGAAGGTGACGTTCACGGTGTCGTTGACGATGTCGGCGTCAGCGATCGGCGTGACCGTCACGGCCTGGCTGGTGCCGAAGTTGGCCGAGTCGAAGGTCAGCGTGGCGGGCGACACCGTCAGCTTGCCCGTCATGGCAGAGGCGACGTTGACCGTCACCGATGCCGCGGGCGCGTTGCTGAGGCGCACGTTGATGGTGCCGGTGTTGGTGCCCGGCGTGCTCGGCTCCGTCACCGTCAGCGTCATGGGCGACGTGATGATGGAGAGCTGATCGTCGTCGGTCACGTCGACACGCACGTTCACGGTGTCGAGGCCGCTCGAGGTCAGGCCCACCAGCACGGTGTCGTTGTTGGTATCGAGATCGTTGACACCCTGCACGACCACCGCCTGCGCGGTGCTGAAGTCGTTGGCGGTGAAGGTCAGTGTGCTCGGGTTCGCGGTGACGATGGTGCGATCCGCCGAGCTCACGTTGATGGTCACGGGCCCCTCGGTGGGCGCGCGACTGAGGGTCACCATGAAGGTCGCCTGCGCGCCTTCATTGACGGCGACCGTGGTCGGCGCCGCCACGATGGTCAGCTTTGGTGGCTGCACCATGCTGTCGGGCGTGTCATCGCCACTGTCATTGTCACCGCACCCAAAGAACACCCCCGAACAAGCAGCAACCAGAACGCCAAGCCAGATTTTGCGCACGTGATGAACCTCCGTCGACCGTTAAGCCTCGACCGATGCTGATCGAGACCGCGGGAAAAGCCCCCGGGCTACTTTTTCCACAGATCCGAAAGAAAGGGAAGTGTGTTTGCGCACGTTCCTGTCCATGACAGTTCCGCCGCGTTGACGCTGCTCGCCGGGGCGTCGTAAGGTGGCGGGTGCACGTTCACCGAGTCGCCGGCGACAGCTCTGAAACCGGGCGGAAGGGTCGATAATGAGGCGTATCTCCACACTCTGCGTCAGCATCGTGTTCACCACCATCATGTGTGCTGCGGCGTTTGCGCAGCCCGCACCATCGCCTTCACCAGGCGAAGATCCAGGGGTTGCGTCCAAGCGCCTCTATGCCGCCGGCATCGAGGCCTACAACCTTGGTGAGTTTGCCAAGGCAGCCGATCTGTTCAAGCAGGCCTACAAGACCAAGGCCGACCCGGTGTTTCTCTTCAACGTGGCGCAGTCGCTCCGGCTCGACAAGAAGCCGGGCGAAGCGGCCGTCTTCTACCGGTCGTTCCTGCGCAACATGCCGCAGGCGCCCAACCGCGTCGAGGTCGAGCAGCAGATCAAGGACATGGACGCCGCGCAGGCGGTGCTCGATGCCGAGGCCAAGAAGAAGGCCGAAGAGGAGGAACGCCGCCGCATCGAGGAGGAGGAGCGCCGCAAGAAGATCCCCGACCCCTCGGACGTCAACGTGCCGCCTGGCGGCGATCAGCTGCCGCCCGGCGACGGGCCCAAGCCGATCTACAAGAAGTGGTGGTTCTGGACCGCGATCGGCGCAGTGGCGGTCGGGGCCACAGTTGCGGTAGTTGTACTCGCGGGCGGCAGCGAAGAGGTGTCGCCTCCCGGTTCAGACCTCGGAAACACAGTGGTGTTTAGATGATGAAGCTTCGTTCTGCTGGATTTGTGCTCGCGGCTGCGAGCGTTCTCGCGGCAACCTCCATCACCAGCTGCGGTGGTGCGGACGAGAAGACGTTCGTGCTGATCACCCTCAAGAAGGGCAACGTGCCCGACCTCATGGCGGTCAAGTCGGTCACGCTCGATCTCATGCTGGACACGGTGACCCAGCCGCAGATCGAGCTGCTGACGCCCAACGGGCTGCCCGCCGAGATGACCACGGCGTCGCTCGAGATCGTCAAGGGCGCCGGCCTGCTCGAGGTCAAGGCGGTCGCGCGCATGGCTGGCGGCGGCTCCATCTCGATGGGCACCAGCTACGTCAACCCGGTGGTGCGCGACAAGACCAACAACGTCACCGTCGAGTTCGGCATCATCGAACCGAAGCCCAACCTGATCGACGGCGGCACGGCCGACCTCGCCATGTTCGTGGCAAGCGTCGCCGGTACCCACGATTTCGGCACCGTCGTGCTCAACAAGATGAGCATGCCGACCCTGATCACCATCCGCAACACTGGCACCGCCAAGTCGGGCGCCATCACCACCTCGGCGCTGAGCGGCAGCAACCCCGCCGCCTTCGCCATCGTGGGCAACGACTGCCGCTCGAAGAACATGGGCCTGGCCGTCAACGAGACCTGCACCGTGACCGTCCAGGCCAACCCGGCCGGCACCGCGGGTCAGGCCATCGCCGACCTCCGAGTGGTCGCGGCCAGCGGGGCCACGGTGAACGTCCCGCTGCAGGTCACCGGCGCGGCCACCAGCATGGTCACCGGCGCGCCCGACAACCACGACTTCGGCAACACCACCAACGCGGGTGGCATGTCGGCGCCCCGGACCTTCACCTTCACCAATGCGGGCGGGGCCGCCACCTCGGCGCCCACCGTCACCCTCACCGGCACCGACGCCGCAGCCTTCATGATCACCGGGGTCAACACCTGCGCCGGCAACCCCATCACGGCTGCCGGCACCTGCACCGTCGACGTCCTGTTCAAGCCGACAACCCCGGGCCGTCAGATCCAGGCCCAGCTGACGCTGGCAGCAGGCACCACGGTGACCGCGGTCAGCATGGGCGGCACGGTCCCGTAGCCGCTCCATAGCCGGCCGCTCCATCCCGAAGCCGAAACGAACTCGAGGCCCCCATCGCTGGGGGCCTCGGTGTTTTCGGAGACGGAGAGCGGAGCGGAATAGCGCTCCTCGAAGCTGCGCTTCGAGGGGGCTACTGCGGCTTGAGCAGGTTGTCGCCGGTGGTGCCGCTGGGCGACGGGCTCGCGACCGGGCCGCCGGTGGGGGACGGCTTGGGGGTCTTCGACGGCCGGGGGCCGCCGCTGACGACCGGGCCGACGGGGCCGCCCTTCTTGACCGCGGTCAGCGCCACCAGCTTGGTCGAGTCCTCGTCGGCGCGCAGCTCGACGCGCTCGTCGTTGTAGCCGGTCAGCTTGATCAGATAGACCAGCATGCCGTCGGCCTTGGTGACCTTGTGCTTGAACGGCGTCTTGCCGATCAGCATGCCGTCGGCGGCGCGGTAGACCTCGGCGCCCACGGGATCCGACTCCACCACCAGGGTGACCTGCTCGAGCACCGGCAGCGAGCTCGGCGACGGGCTGGCGCTCACCACGGGCGACGCCGACGGCGACGCGCTCGGGCTGGTGTCGGCGCTGCCGCCACCGGCCGCGACCGTGCTGCCCTCCCCGTCACCCTTCTTCTTGCTGCCACCCATCATCACGATGGCGGCCACCGCGGCTGCGGCCAGCACACCACCGCCGATGGCGATGGGCAGCATCTTGCTCTTCTTCTTCCCAGCGGTCGGCGCGATGGCCTCGCTGGCGGCGCCGCCCAGCGTGGTCGGCTTGCGCACGTCGGGCGCCTGGTCGGGCGACAGCACGGCGGTGCCGCCACCGCTCATTGCGGGCATGCTGCCCAGCGCGCCGGGGCGCTGGCCCACGGTCGGCAGCTGCGGCGGGCTGAACGCGGGCATGCGGGGCCCGGTGCCCACGCCCGGCGGCGGGGTCGGCCGCATGATGGGGCCACTGCCCATCTGGCCCATCTGGCCCATGGTGCCGGCGGCGGCGTGCAATGCGGCCTGGGTCGCCCAGCTCGGCCCCAGGGCATCGAGCTCATGGATGACGGCGGCCATGTCCCGGGGACGCTCATCGGGGTTCTTGGCCAGCATGCGCGCGATCAGGTGCGACAGCGGCTCGGGCACGCTGGGCTCGAACTGCATGACCGCTGGCGCCGGGGTGAAGATGTGCGCCGCGATCAGCTCGCCATAGCCATCCGAGACGAACGGGGTGCGACCCGACATGAACTCGAACAGCATGCAGCCCAGCGAGTAGACGTCGGCGCGGTGATCGATCTGGCCGGTGCCCTTGCACTGCTCGGGTGCCATGTACGCCGGGGTGCCGACCACGCTGCCGGTGCGGGTCTTGTTGCCGGTGCCGCCGCTCTCCGAGATCAGCTTGGCGATGCCGAAGTCGAGCACCTTGACGCGCTCGCCGAACGGCAGCACCTCGGGGTCGGGCACCAGCATGACGTTGTCGGGCTTCATGTCGCGATGGACGATGCCCTTGGCGTGCGCGGCGCCCAGCGCACCGGCGATCTGGCGCGTCAGCGAGATGGCGTGCTCGGGCGGCAGCTTGCCGGCGCGACGCATGCGCGCGGTCAGGCTCTCGCCGTCGAGGAACTCCATCACGATGTACGCGCAGCCGCTCTCGTGATGGCCGAAGTCGAAGATGGTGACGATGGAGGGGTGCTGGATCGCGGTGGCGGCCTTGGCCTCGTTGAAGAAGCGGGCCGTGATGTCGGGATCACTCGACAGCTCGGGCAGCAGCACCTTCACGGCCGCGCGGCGACCGATGAGCTTGTGCTGGGCCAGGTACACGGCGCCCATGCCACCGGCGCCGATCTTGTCGATCAGGGCAAAGCTACCGACGCTATCACCCACATCCATATGGCTTACTCCCCCTGGCTGGCCGTGGTGGCCGTCAGGCAGACGGACAAACGCAACGTAGCTGACAGCCTAGCATACGAGAGCAACTGGTCCAAGGGTACAGAGCGCCGGCGCACATCAAGATCGACCGCGAAAGAGGCTGGAATCTAAACACTTTTCATTGGACACAGTTGCGTCCGCCGCGCTTGGCCTCGTACAGCTTGTAGTCGGCGCGCGCGATCGCCTCGGTGCTGCCCTCGCCGCCCAGCAGCTCAGCACACCCTGCAGAAATGGTGACGCTGCCGACGCCTTCGAAGACGGTCTTCTCCACCATCACGCGGATGCGCTCACCGGTCGCCTGGGCGCCGTCGAGCGCCGTGCCGGGCAGCACCGCGAGTAGCTCCTCGCCGCCCCAGCGCACCGCGAAGTCGCCGCCGCGCAGCGTCTTGGCCAGCATGGTGGCGACCTCGCGCAGCACGCGATCGCCGACCGGATAGCCGTGGGTCTCGTTGACCTGGCGGAAGTTGTCGAGGTCGAAGTACACGAAGCCGAGCGGCGTCGAGTGGCGGTGCGCGCGCGCGACCTCGCGCACGATGGCCTCCTCGCCGCCGCGCCGGTTCGACAGCCCCGTCAAGTTGTCGGAGCGCGCCAGCCGCTCGCGCTCGGTCTCGAGGTCGACCTCGGCGCTGACGTCGGTCAGCACCACCAGCTGACCGTTGCCGCTGGCGCCCAGCGCCACCGGCTGCTCGATCCAGCGCAGCACACGGCGCTGCGGCCAGAGCAGCTCGAGGTCGTTGCGCAGCGCGACCGGTCCGGTCGGCAGCACGCGCATCTCGTAGGCGAAGCCGTCCTTGTCCTTGAGCATGCTGGCGACCTGGGTCACGACCTGGTCGCGGCTCTGCTTGATGAGCTGCTTGGCCGGCAGGGCGAGCAGCTCGGGCGCGGCCTCGTTGGCGAACATCAGCGTACGATCGGGCCCGAACAGCATGACGCCGCTGTCGAGCGCCGCGAACAGCGTGCGCAGCAGCGGCAGCGACTGCGTCAGATCGCCCTGCATGGCGCCCAACGCGTGCACGCCCGAGGGCGCCACCAGCGTCGCGGTGCCCGCCGCCGCCGAGGCGCGTTGCCGGTGCCCGATGGCCAGCGCCAGCTCGCCCGCGGCCTGCCGTGCCCACAGCACCAGCGCCGAGGCCTCGGCCGAGCCGATGGTCAGCGGGCGCTGATCCATGATCGACAGCACGCCCAGCGCGTCGCCCTGCGGCGACACCAGCGCGGCGCCGGCATAGCCCCGGAACGCGCCCGACTTGACCAGCGGGTTGTCGTTGAAGCAGGGGTGCCGGGTGGCGTCCGGGATGATCAGCGGCTCGTCGCTCTCGGCGCCGATGACGTGGCGGCTGATCGACGCCGACAGCGGGATGCCGCGCTGGTTGATCAGCGCGGGCGACAGCCCCTGGTGCGCCTTGAACCACTCACCGTCGTCGCGCACCAGCGTGATCATCGCCATTGGCACGCCGAACGCGCCGGCGGCCTTGGCGACCACCGCGCTCAGGCCCGCCTGCGGCGTCAGATCCTCGATCAGCTTGGATTGCGCCAGCCGCTCCAGGCGGGTGCGCTCCTTCTTGGCCAGGGTGTCGAAGTCGCGGCGCTCGTCCTCCTCGATGCGACGGATGCCGGCCAGCGCGCGACGCACCGCCCGGTGCACCGCCTCGCGGGTGGCGGTCTTCGACAGCAGGGCCGACACGCCGAGGTTGTCGAGGTGCTTGCGCGCGACCTTGCGCAGGGTGGGAAACGCCGACATCGCCAGCGCAGGCACGCGCTCGGGGGCGGCGCGCAGGCGCAGGGCGGCCAGCACCGCGAAGCCGTCGAACTTGGCCAGCGACAGATCGATGATGACCAGGCGGGGCAGATCACCGCTCGACAGCGCACGCAGGGCGACCTCGCCATCGGTGAGGACGGCGACCCGCATGCCGACCTCGCCGAGCAGCTTGCTGTACATCGCAATCGGGCGGGGATCGGACCCGACCAGCAGCGCGAAGCCTGCGGTGCCGGGGGTCGGAGGTGGCGGGGCTCCCATGTGCGCGATCATACCAGCTCGGGGCACACCGGATCGTATGGGTATGGTGAGGCGCCGTCAGCGTCGCGATGCGGGAAGTGGCGGCACACCGCGGGGTAGGCGGGGCCTCCGTGGATGGAGCAGGCGTTGCCCGCCATGAAGACGCAGCGACCGCCACGCACGCGGGTGCGCCACTCGCCCCAGCGCGTGCGGTAGACCTTGTCGGCGCCATGCGCGGCCGACAGCGCGCGGGCTTCATCGTCGGTCAGCTGGGTGCCCCACGAGCAGCACGAACTCTGGTGCGGGCAGGGATAGCACGGCAGCGGCGCCGGCTCGGGCAGCTCTGCCGGTGCGAGCGGCAGCAGGCGTGGGGCGGCAGGCATCTAGTTCGGAGCGGGCCGGGAGGCGGACGACTGGACCTTCGCCTGGGCAGCTTCGGCGTGGGCCCCGGTGGGGAAGCGCTCCAGGTAGTGGCGTGCGGCGGCGGCGGCGTAGCTGTCCCAGCCGGTGGCGGCGAACAGCTCGGCGCGCATCCAGGCAACCGCCTCGACGTGCGCGCCCGCGGGGAAGCGGCGCAGATACTCGTCGGCGGTGGCGATGCCCAGCTCGGGGTGACCGTAAGCGGTCTCCAGCTTGGCGACATTGTAGAGAGCGCGCGCGGCCCACGCGCCGGGGCCGCGCGCGACCTTGCGATAAGCCTCGAGCGCGGCGCCGGGGTCGCCGGCCTCCAGCTCCTCGGCGGCGTGGAAGGCCTGCGCCTGCACGGCGTCGGCGCTGCGCTGCTCGGCCTCGAAGTGGGCGACCTCGGCGCGACGCTGCATCACGCGCGACGCCAGCGTCCAGCCAATGACCGCGCAAGCGCACGCCAGCGCGCCGACCGCGAAGGCCAGCGCGGTGTGGCGCCGAGACGCCCCTTGGGCACGCCGTGGGGTGCGCGCCGGCTGCACGGGCGCCGGCAGCTTGGCCGCCGCCTCCAGCACACGGCGCTCGATGCGCGCCATGCGGACCTCGCCGCCGGGCGGCTCCACGTCGACTCTCTTCACGAGCCCCCCTCTACATCGTCATGGGTCGAGCTGTCCAGATAGCCGGCGAGCACTGGATCCCGGGCGGCGGCCTGCTCGAGCGCGCGCCGACCGCGCCAGATGCGCACCCGGGTCGCGACCTGGCTGGAGCCGGTCAGCTCCGCGACCTCGGCGATGGGCCGGCCGTCGAGCAGGTGCAGGGTCAGGCTGAGGCGGGTCTCGGCGCCCAGGCCGGCGAGCACCTCGTACAGGCGACGCAGCCCCTCGCGCGCGTGCACCCGGCGCTCGGGCGACTCGGCGGGATCGGTCAGCTCGCCGCGGCCGGCCACCACCTCGAGCTGGACGGTGGCGGTGCGACGCCGCGCCAGGTGATGGAACGCGGTCCGGCATGCGATGCGATCGATCCAGGTCGACAGCCGCGCCTCGCCGCGAAACGCCGGCAGCGAGCGGAAGACCTCGACGAAGGCGTCCTGCACCAGATCCTCGGACTCGCGATCGGCGCCGAGCACGCGGTAGAGGGTCGCGTTCACGCGCGGATACTCGCGGCGAAACAGCTCACGCTGGGCGGCGACGTCGCGCGCGATGCAGCGCGCCACCAGCGCGGCGTCATCTGCGTAGGCCTGCGTGCGCGCACTGTCCTTGTCCCCGCCAATGCCACCATAGTGGGATCGGGACCCGGGTTTGTTACCAGGAGGCGGGCGGACCACGCATCGATTGTAACTTTTTTCGGCGCCGACCCCACTGTCAGTCCGTGGCGAGACAAGAGTCGGACGCACAAGCTTGGCAGGTTCTGCCTACTTCCGGGGGCGATGTGGGGCGGCGTGCGCACACCCGCGCCGAGCGCGGCGCCGCCATGGTCATCGCGATGATGGTGCTGCTGGTGCTGGCAGGCCTCGGCCTGGTCGCCATGCGCTTCGTGCGCATGGAGACCGCGGCGGGCGGCTACTCGCGCTCCAGTCGCAGCGCCTACCATGTGGCAGAGGGCGGCGTGACCCGCATCGCCTACCTGGGCGCCATCGAGGGCCAGACCTTCCACAACGCAGCCTATCTGGCCAACCCGGTGACCCCGACCTTCACCTTCGCCAAGGCGACGCTCGACCGCAGCGCGGACACCACCCGCGTGGGCCGGCTGGAGTACATCGCCACCATGTCGCGGCCGCGTCTGGCCGCGCCGCCGCCTGGCTACCAGGTCGGCGGCGGAATCGGCAATCGCATGGCGTTCTACGTCTACCAGGTCGATGTCACCGGGACCGTCAACGGTGACCCGGTGACCCGCCAGGCCGATCCGGGTGGCGCGGCGGCGGTCAAGCAGGTGCGGGCCGACGTGCGTTTCGGCCCGATCACGATCAACCAGTGAGGGGGACTGCGATGAATGCGGCGAGCAAGCTCAGGCTGCTGGGGGCGGGCCTGCTGGTGGCGCTGCTGACCAGCAGCGCGGCGGCGCAGGACTGTGATCCCGACCTGCTCATGGTGCTCGACCGTTCGGGCTCGATGAACGAGACCCCGGCGGGCGATACCAACACCAAGTGGGAGTCGCTCAACGCGGCGGTGCAGGCCATCACCACGCAGTACGTCGGCAAGATCAACTTCGGCATGTTCACCTTCCCCGACGATCCGCACTCGTCGAACGCGGTGTGCAACCCGTCGTCGCCGGCGTGCGCGGTGTCGGGCGAGGAGTGCGTCGCCTCGGGCACCGGCACCAACTGTCGCAGTGGCTCGGGCACCGCCTTCAGCCCCTACTACGCCAACGACAGCAAGTGCCCGGGTACGGTGCCGGGGCGCTGCTACCGCACCACGCCCACCGGCACCACCTACCGCTGCCGCTACTATGGCCGGTGCGAGACCAGCTATGCCGCGATGTGCGCCGCCAGCCGCCCCATCCCCTACAACACCGGGTCGGGCAACGAGGCCCCCATCGTGAGCTACCTCAACGCCGAGTACCCCGACGAGCGCACCCCGATCTACAGCGCGGTCGGCGCGGTCCTGACCGCCGCGCGCTACAACGCGACGGTGCCCACCACCTCGCCGCCGCGCTTCGTCCTGCTGATGACCGACGGCATGGAGACCTGCGGCGCCACCACGACCCAGACCGCCGCCCGCATCACCACGCTGCGCAACCGCAACATCAAGACCTTCGTGGTCGGCTTCGGCGACGGCGTCGATGCCACCGCGCTGAACGCGCTGGCGCAGGCCGGCGGCACCGACGCGCCGGGCGCGAACTACTACTACCAGGCCGACAACGCGACCTCGCTCAACCAGGCCATGCTCGACATCGCCGGGCAGGTCTACCGCTCGGTGCTGTCGGGCACCTCGGCCGCGACCGCGACCGCGCCCATCCTGACCGCGACCAACGAGCAGTGGCAGATGTCGTCGGCCTACCAGCTGGAGGCCAACCAGACCGGCCAGTGGCACGGCTTCTTGCGCGCCACCGCCAGGAGTCCGGCCAACGTGGTCACCAAGCTGCTCGACCTGCACACCCTGCTCGACGCCCGCGCCTACACCGACCGCACCATCTACTCGGTCAACAGCTCGGGCGTCCTGACCTCGTTCTCGACCGTGCTCAGCACCGACTTCAGCAACGCCTACAGCTCGACCTCGCTGACGACCTCGTTCCTGAATCAGCGCATCACGGCTGGTGACGCTTGCATCGCGCACGCCTTCTTCGACTCCACCGCCGAGTTCTACAAGATGTTCGCGGGCGGCACCGCCGACAACCTGACCACGGCGGCGTGCACCGCGGCGGCGGCCTCCGACGAGCTCAAGTCCATCCAGGTCTTCCAGGAGTTCAAGCTGGCCGACATCGTCCACTCGACGCCGTTCGTGATGACGCCGCCCGAGCTGGTCATCAACGAGGCCAACCACGTCGCCTTCCGCGCCGCGCAGAAGGACCGCCCGCTGACGGCGTTCGTGGGCACCAACGACGGCGCCATGCACGCCTTCGCGCTGACCAACGACCCGTCCCCCGCGGTCAACGACGAGGGCCGCGAGCTGTGGGCCTATGTGCCGCGCATGCTCATCAACAAGCTGCCCAACGGAGTGCGCGACCACGCCGAGCTGCTCGATGGCCCGCCCATCGTGCGCGATGTCCAGCTCGAGCGCACCTCGGCCACCTCGACCAACTGGCGCAGCGTGATGCTGTCCAGCCTGGGCCGTGGCGGCGCGGGCTTCTTCGCTCTCGACGTCACCAACCCGCAGGCGCCGTCGGCGCTGTGGGAGATCTCCAGCGCGACCACCGGCTTCACCAACATGGGCCAGGCCTTCGGCCCGGCTGCGCTGGGCCGCGTCTTCGTCACCAACAAGGAGGTCCCGGTGGCCTTCCTGCAGGGCGGCTGGGAGCCCGCTGGCGGCCCGACCTTCGCCAAGGGGCGCGAGTTCTACATCGTGCACGCCTTCACGGGCGCGCTGATCAAGAAGTTCGATTCGACCAACGTGGTCGGCCTCGATGCGCCGATCACCGGGACGCCCGCGGTGTACGACGACCTGCCCGGCGCCATGACCACGCGCGCCTTCGTGGGCGACATGAAGGGGCGCCTGTGGCGCATCGACACCTCGAACTCGAACACCGCCAAGTGGAAGATGGAGCGCTTCTGGCCGGCGGTGGGCTCGACCTATGACACCGCGACCTACCAGCGCCCGGTCTTCCTGCCGCCGTCGCTGGCGTTCGACTTCTCGCGCAAGCTGATGGCGATCTACGGCACCGGCGCCAGCGACCTGCAGGACACCGCGACCAACTATGTGTGGGCCATCCGCGAGACCCTGACGCTGCCGGCCATCGTGACCGACCCGCCGGTGGCCACCGCCACGCAGGCGTGGACCACGCCGCTCTTGCTGGAGAGCACCGAGAAGGTGGTCGGTGACACCGTGGTGTTCGGTGGAGTGGTGATGTTCTCGACATATCTGCCCACTGCGACCAGCTGCTCGCTGGGTGCGGGGCGCCTGTATGCGCTGGGCATGACCGACGGCGCGCCCAAGTTCAAGGTCAGCCCGACCGATCCGCTGGAGCAGGTGGTCGCCTTCATGGGCACCGGTACCAGCAAGTACCAGGCGCTCGGCTCGGGCATGCCATCGGCGCCGCTGATCCGACGCCAGGCCTCGACCGCGACCGCCGACAGCGCGGGCAACTACACCTTCACCGGTGGTAACTACAAGGCGCTGGTGCAGATCGGCGGGTCGACCAAGTCGGAGACCTTCAACGAGACCACGGTGTCCAAGGACCTGGGCGAGCTGCCCAAGCGCGCCGACATCCTGTCGATGGCCGAGTACGAGTAGCGTCAGCGGCGCGGCAGCCAGCGCAGCAGAGCGTCCGGGGCGCCGGGCACGAAGGCCGCGTCGTCGAGCGCCAGCACGTGCACGCGCCCGTCGAGGTCGCCGACCACCAGGGTGTGCTGGTGCGGATCGACCACGACCACCGGGAAGCCGCCGGGGGCCACGGCGTGGACCGCCAGGGCACCGTCGCGGGCTCGCTGCACGCGCACGCGGCCGTCCTGGTCGTAGGTCACCAGGTAGTCGCCCTGATCTGACGGGTTGGGATCGTGGCCGCTGGGCGTGGCCAGCTCGCGGCCTGGACCGCCGCTGAGCGGCCACGCCATGGCGTGCTCGCCGCCCACGCCGACCAGCTCGCGGCCGTCGCTGCTCAGGCTGAGCTCGCTGACGCCGCGCGCGCTGGCGTCGAGCTGGCGCAGCTTGCCGGCCTCCCAGATGGACAGGGCCTCGGCGGCGATGGCCAGTCGACCGTCGCGGGTCCACGCCAGTGCGCGCGCGACGCCGACGCTGGGCAGCTGCTCGATGGCGCCGCTGGCCAGGGTGACCAGCTGCACGCGGCCCCGGGCCGACAGCACCGCGCGGTCGCCGGCAGGGGCCACCAGGACGCGGTTGATCTCGGTGTCCGAGGGCGGCAGCTGGGTCAAGCTGCCGGTCCCGGTGTCGAGCACGAACGGCTTCATGCCGCCGCCGACCAGCCAGCGGCCGTCGCTGGACAGCGCCAGCGGGGCCGGGATGCCGCCGGGGTGCAGCTCGCGCGGGGCGGCGCCCGGCGCGGTCGACACCAGCAGCACGCCGGTGTTGTCGGCGGAGGCCAGCACGCGGCCGTCCTGCGACAGCGCCAGCGAGACCACCCAGGCGGCGTGCTGGTGCAGCAGCGCCCCCGGTGTGGCGCCGTCCCAGGCGCGCACCCGACCATCGCGGCCAGCGCTGACGATGCGGCCATGTGCGCTGGCCACCGCCGAGACCAGCCCGTCGTGCGCCGGCCACTCGCGGTGACCGCCGCCGTGGTCCCAGACCCGCAGCTCGCCGTCGAGGTCGACCGAGACCGGCTCACCCGCAGGGGTGAAGGCGACGCCCTTGACCTGTCCGGTGTGGCCGCGCAGCGTGGCCAGGGCGGCGCCGCGCTCGAGATCCCACAGCCGCAGCGTGCGGTCCTTGCCCGCCGAGGCCAGGGTGTGGCCGTCGGGCGCCAGCGCGACGTCCCAGATGGTGCCGATGTGGCCGCGCAGGAGCAGCGGGTCGCCGCCGGCGGGGTTCCAGCGCCGCAGTGAACCGTCACCGGCCGCCGTGATCAGCTGGTTGTTCGGCAGCCAGAGCACCCAGTTGACCCAGTCGCCATGGCCGCCCAGCGTGCGCGGCTCGCCCGCCGGCAGCGGCCACAGTCGCGCGGTCTGATCGTCGCCGCCGGTGGCAAGCCAGTGACCGTCGGGGCTGAAGGCCAGGCGCTCGATGTTGGTGGCGTGATGGCCGAGGCGATGGCCGGCGCCGGTGGCGACGTCCCACAACCACACCGCGCCATCGTCAGCGCCGGCGGCGACCACGCGGCCATCGGGTGAGAACGCCAGATCCGAGACCCAGGCCTGGTTGCCCTCCAGGACGCGCACCCCACCGCGCCCCGCCAGCGCGGCCTCCAGCACGATGACCTCGGGCTGGTGCGCGCCGCCGCCGGCGGCCAGCAGGCGCCGATCCGGTGACAGCACGAGGCGCGTGACCACGCGGTCTTGCTGGGTCAGCTGCGCCAGCCGGTTGCCGGCGGTCGACCAGACCCTGACCGCGCCGTCGTCGCCGCCCGAGGCCAGGCGGCCGTCGTCGAGCCAGCGCAGCGCGCGGGTGTGGCCCGTGTGCGCCGCGAAGGTGGCCAGCACACGCGGGGCCCTGCCCAGCGCGGCGATGCGCACCAGTCCCTCGGAGGTGCCCAGCGCCAGGTGGCGCCCGTCGGGGCTGAGCGCGGCGACATCGGCCCCCGGCGTGGCCAGGCGCGCGCGCGCGGTGCCGGCGTCGATGGCCAACGCGCCGATCTCCTGCACCGAGCGCGGCTCCCAGCGCGCCGCGCCGCTGGCGCCCAGCTCGACCAGCGCCCGGGTGGGATCCTCGGCCAGCACCGCGCGGGCGCGCATCAGGTGCACCGCCTGGCGCTGCGCCTGGGCCTCGATGCTGCGCCGCTCGGCGCGCGCACGCTCGCGCAGCACCCCGCGCAGGCCGAGCACGCCGACCACCAGCAGCGCCAGCACCAGCACGGTGGCGACCTGGACCACGCGCTGGTGGCGCGCCACCCAGCGGCGTACCCGCGCCAGCGTGCCATAGCGGTGCGCGCTGACCAGGCCGCCGGTCTGGAAGCGACGCAGATCCGCGCTCAGCTCGCGCGCGCTGGGGTAGCGCGCGGCGGCGTCACGCGCCATCGCCTTGTTGACCACGGCGCACAGATCCGCGGGCGCGTCGGGGGCGACCTCCTCCAGCGCTGGCGGTGGCTCGGCGACCACGTCGGCCAGCACGTCAGCGGCGCTGGGCCCCTCGTAGGGCGCGCGGCGGGCCAGCAGGTGATAGAGGATGGCGCCCAGGGCGTAGACGTCGGAGCTCTCGCGCGCGGGCTCGCCGCGGGCTTGCTCGGGGGACATATAAGGAGGCGTGCCCAGCACCGCACCGGCCACGGTGGCGTCGGGCGCCTGGGACGGCCCGGCCTGCTGGGGCAGGTCGGGCTCGCTGACATGCTTGGCCAGGCCCCAGTCGATGACGACGGTCTCGCCGAAGTCGCCGATCAAGATGTTGGACGGCTTGAGGTCGCGATGGATGACGCCCTGGCCATGCGCGTAGGCGATGGCGTCGGCGACCGCGATGAGGTGCGGCAGCAGGGCCAGGCGCTCGCTCAGGGTATTCGCGGCGTCGAGGCGCGCGGCCAGCGGCGCGCCGGCGACCAGCTTCATGGCGTAGAAGGGCTCGCCGCTGGGCCAGCGACCGGCCTCGTAGACCGGCACGATGGCGGGGTGCTGCAGGCGCGCGGTCAGCTCGGCCTCGCGGCGGAAGCGCGCGCGCTCGGCGCCGCCGAGCAGCTCCTTGATGGCGACCTCGCGGCCCAGGCGCAGATCGCGAGCGCGCAGCACCCGACCGATGCCGCCGCGGGCGACCTCGCCGAGGAACTGGTAGTGCGCGGGATCGACCACGGGCGCTTCGGCACGCGCGCTCTTGAGCGGCGGCCCGGCCGGGGTCGCGACCGCCGTCGCCGCGGCCACGGTCGCCGTGACGGCGTCAGCTGGCGAGGCAGGAGCTGCGGCAGCCGGCGCAGCCGGCTCGCCACGCGCTGGCGCTGGTGCCAGCGCCGGCTCCAGCGTCAGCGTCGCCGCGGGCGCCGCCTGCCCACGCGGGTCCAGCGTCAGCGTGCGCGCGCCGCCGCCCGCCTCCGGTGTCGCCCCCGGCGCGCCCTCGGCCTCGGGGTCCCGCGCACGACTCATTGCGCTGATGTCCTAGCACGCCGGCCCGCCAGGTGGGCCCGCCAGCGAATGCTATTCGTCCCCTTCGCTGTCGCTGCCGTCTTTTGCCAGCCCCTGGGCCAGCCCGAAGCGCTTGAGCAGCCGGCGCACCTGCGAACGCGAGGTCTCCAGCGCCCGTGCCAGGGCGCTGACGTTGCCGGCGTGCTCGGTCCACAGCGCCGTCATGCGCTCCTGCGTGATCGGCTGCTTGCTGGTGTCGCCACCCTCGCCGGCGTCGACCGGCGGCGACTGCGGCCGCGCCGCGCGCACCGCCTCGGGCAGGTGCGACAGCTGGATCTCGCCGCCCGCCGCCAGCGCGGTGGCCGAGCGCAGGGCCTGCTCCAGCTCGCGCACGTTGAGCGGCCAGTGGTAGCTCATCAGGGCGCGCGCCGCCGCGCGCTCCAGCCGGATGCCACCCTGCGGGGCCACCCGCGCCAGCAGCTCGCCGACCAGGCGGCCCAGGTCCTCGCGCCGCTCGCGCA
>Ga0154020_10001259_pt1 | contig 31449 bp, 32 predicted proteins | sample Klosneuvirus_201_FD_109709 | JGI IMG/M metagenome (GOLD analysis project Ga0154020, IMG submission 109709) | Active sludge microbial communities from wastewater, Klosterneuburg, Austria - Klosneuvirus_20160825_MG | ecosystem: Engineered > WWTP > Aerobic digester > Activated sludge | place...
ATTGCAACAAACATTGGTGTTCATTTTTTTGATATGCTACTCTGGATTTTTGGAGATTTAAAAAAAGTTGTAATTGAGAAGTATGAGACAGACCATGCTGCCGGATATCTTGAAATGGAGCGAGCCAGAGTAAAATGGTTTTTAAGTATCAATGAAGATCATCTGCCGAAGCCAGTTAAGGATCAAGGAAAGAGAACGTATCGCTCTTTAAAAATGAATGATCGCGAAATCGAATTCAGCGATGGATTTACTGATTTGCATACACGCAGTTATCAGGAAATACTAAATGGAAATGGTTTTGGATTGCAGGATGCTAAACCCTCTATTCAACTTGTTCATCAAATACGAAATGCCAAAAAATGATGATGTGCACTCTCTATGAAGGCAAGTAAAAGAGTTGCTATTATTCAGTCAAATTATATTCCATGGAAGGGATACTTCAATATTATTAAAGATGTGGATGAATTTGTCCTGCTGGATGATGTTCAATACACACGAAGAGATTGGCGTAATAGAAATCTAATAAAAACCCAATACGGGTTAAAGTGGCTAACGATCCCTGTCGAAGTAAAAGGAAATTATCAGATCAAGATAAAAGATGTCTACACGGCTGGAGCGGACTGGCGGTTGCAGCATTGGAATCAAATTAAAGATGCATATCAGCATAGCGCCCATTTCAGTTCGATGGCTCCATTTTTTCAAGAGTTGTATTTGGGATCGGAAGAGACTAATTTAAGTAGAATTAACACCATGTTTATCCGATTAATCAACTCGCTTTTGGGAATACAAACACGGCTGCACGAGTCTACGTCATTTGAGACTCCTGCAGAAAAGACTGCGAGGTTGGTTCATATTTGTCAAAGTCTTGATGGTACTCAGTATATTTCAGGAATTGCCGCCAAAGAATATTTGAATGTTAGCATGTTTGAGGAGAAAGGTATCGGTGTTGTATGGACTGATTACTCTCACTTTAGGGAATACACTCAACAATACTTGCCATTTGAACACGGAGTATCCGTTGTTGATTTGCTTTTCAACGAGGGATCTAATGCTTCGTCTTTTTTAAAGGAAAAGATATGGAAATAAAGATTTCTGTTGTTGCTACACTTTATTTTTCCGAAAGACATTTGAGGGAATTTTGTACGCGTATTCAACGGGTATTACTTCCCATAACAGCAGAGTATGAAATTATTTTTGTCAATGATGGATCTCCGGATCATTCGGATATTACAGTTTTAGCCTTGCAGCAGGAGGATCCTCGTATTGTGCTGGTTGATTTGTCTCGAAACTTCGGTCATCATCAGGCTATTATGGCAGGTCTTGAGCAGGCAAAGGGTGAATATGTTTTTCTGATTGATGTTGATTTGGAGGAAGCTCCTGAATTGCTTTTAGAGTTTTGGACCAAGATCATATCTGATGAGAAAATTGATGTGATTTTTGGGGTGCAGGAAAAAAGAAAGGGCCGGCTATTTGAAAAAATGAGCGGAGCTATCTTCTATAAGATACTCAATTCGATCACACATTTTAAATATCCGATAAATACACTTACAGCACGACTAATGAAGAAATGCTATGTGCAGAGTGTTCTTCAATATAAAGAAAAGGCCATTGATATTTGGGCTATTTTTATATTGGTAGGATTTAATCAGGTAGGAGTTGCTGCTGAAAAAAAGTATAAGGGAACAACAACGTATACGTTTATGCGAAAGTTGGCAATGAGTATTGAAATCATCACTTCGTTTAGCCACCGTCCGCTCTATCTGATTTTTGTTGTTGGCATGATTTGGCTATTCCTCTCTACCCTCAATGTCTTTTTGATTTTAATCAATAAATTTTTTTATGAAACCCCTATCGAGGGGTGGACCAGTATCATGGCATCGATTTGGCTGATTGGCGGGATTATCATTTTTTTTGTAGGTATTGTAAGCATTTATTTATCCAAAATGTTCCTCGAAATCAAAAATCGTCCTCTGAGTATAATTAAAAGCATATTTCGCAAAGAAAAAGAATGAGTGAGATAGAAAAATTCAGTCAGTTTTATCAACATCACCTTCAGCAGCATGGAGCTTCTGCGCAAGGTGTGGGTTGGAAAAACCATGAAGCCCAAGTAGTTCGCTTTGCCAAGCTTTATGAATTGATCGATGGTCAGGATCGACTTTCTTTTTCAATAAATGATCTTGGGTGTGGTGTGGGTGATTTTGTTGATTTTTTGTCAGCACGTGCACGTGATTTTGTATATCATGGATATGATGTGATGCCTGAGATGATAAAAAAGGCTATGCTGAATAATGGACATCATCATCACGTCAGTTTTCAGTACATTTCACATGCGGCAGATATGGCTCTGTCAGATTATACGATAGCAAGTGGGATTTTTAATATACGCTTTGATACATCTGATGAGGACTGGTTGAAGCATATTTTGGAAACCTTGGGGGTGATGAACAGCAAAAGTAACCGTGGCTTTGCGTTTAATGTCTTGTCAACATATTCGGATTTAGCGTATCGAAAGAAAGAATTGTATTACGCTGATCCTGGATATTTATTCGATTACTGTAAAAAATACTTTTCAAAGAATGTGGCATTGCTTCATGACTATGATCAATACGACTTTACTTTAATTGTAAGAAAATAGTGATGGGATACGTGTATATCTTTCTTACGGTAGTTTTTACCGTGTATGGTCAACTTATTTTAAAATGGAGGTTGAATCAATTGGGAGATTTGCCTCAGCTGTTTTCTGACAAGTTTTTTTTCTTACTAAAATCTATCTTTGATCCCTATATATTTTCAAGTTTTTTTTCTGCTTTTCTGGCAAGCCTTTTCTGGATGGCTGCCTTAAAAGAATTTGAATTATCGAAAGCATACCCAATGATGAGTCTCTCATTTTTATGTGTTTTGTTTTTAAGCCATTATTTGTTTGGTGAATCATTAACCATACAAAAGATAGTAGGAACAGCATTTGTTTTAGTAGGTATCATTATTATTTCAAAATCATCTTAATGAGCAGGATTGGTTTTAATAAACCTTATTTTACAGGTAAGGAGATAAACTACATCATGGAAGCCGTGAAACGTGAGAAAATCTCGGGTAACGGACACTTCACACAACTATGTCATGACTTTATTGAGAAACGGTATGGAATAAGAAAAGTACTTCTTACCACTTCGTGCACAGATGCCTTAGAGATGGCGGCATTGCTCATTAATACGCGGCCAGGCGATGAGATCATTATGCCATCATACACATTTGTTTCTACAGCCAATGCATTTGTATTGCGAGGGGCTACTGTTGTTTTTGCAGATAGCAGCGAAGAGAGTCCGAATATTGATGTTGATAAGATTGAAGCGCTGATATCTAAAAAGACGAAAGCAATCGTTGTTGTTCATTATGCTGGGTTCAGCTGTGATATGGACAAAGTTATGGCCATATCCTCTAAACATAATCTTTATGTGATTGAAGATACAGCCCAGGCAATTGAATCCACGTACAAAAATCGTCCCTTAGGATCGATTGGTCACCTTGGATGTTTTTCATTTCATGAGACGAAGAACATTATTTCTGGTGAAGGAGGAGCATTGCTGATCAATGATCCTTCCTTTATTCCAAGAGCCGAGATCATTTGGGAAAAAGGGACGAATCGTTCGGCTTTTTTTAAAGGGGAAGTAGATAAGTATGGGTGGATCGATGTTGGATCATCTTTTTTACCCTCGGAGATTACTGCGGCATTTTTGTATGCACAATTAGAGAAAGTAGATGAAATTCAAGCTAGACGGTTACAGATTTGGAATTTATATTATAAGAACCTGAAGACTTTAGAGCAGAATGGGAAAATTCTTCTTCCTTCAATACCTGAGTTTAGTAAGCATAATGCACACATTTTTTATCTTGTGTGTAAAGATGAATCAGAGCGAGACAAATTGATTATTTATCTGGATGAGAATGGTGTAGATGCTATTTTCCATTACTTGTCTTTGCATAAAAGCCCTTTCTATATAAATAAATATCGTGGGGATGAGCTGACATGCTGTGATCGATATTCCTCCGTATTACTTCGATTGCCAATTTACTTTGAATTGTCTTTTGAAGATGTGGAGTTTGTATGCAGTCTGATTCACAGATTTTTCAAAAATCTCAAAACTTGAATCAGCTAGGGAAGTGATAGTTAATTCATATTTTTGCTTCACCAATTATGAAAGGAATAATATTAGCCGGAGGATCTGGCACTCGGCTTTATCCATTAACAAAGGCCATTTCTAAGCAGATTTTGCCTATTTATGATAAGCCGATGATCTATTACCCGTTGTCAGTGCTTATGCTAGCCAACATCAGGGAAATTCTGATCATTTCAACCTCCCAGGACCTTCCATTATTTGAAACGTTATTAGGAGATGGTTCACAAATAGGACTTAAGTTAGAATATAGAGTGCAACCCTCACCGGATGGATTAGCGCAAGCATTTTTAATTGGGGAGACTTTTTTGAAGGGTGACTCAGCTTGTTTAGTGTTGGGTGATAATATTTTTTATGGATATGGATTTTCTGGTTTGTTGGAACAAGCTAACAAGATGCAGGAGGGTGCTACTGTTTTTGGATATTATGTAAATGACCCGCAACGATATGGAGTTGTTGAGTTTGATGATGACGATAGAGTTATTTCAATTGAAGAGAAGCCAGGCGAACCAAAATCAAACTATGCAATTACCGGGTTGTATTTCTACGACAATACGGTGGTTGAAAAGGCAAAAAAAGTTAAACCTTCTTCAAGAGGAGAGTTGGAAATAACTGACCTGAATAGAATCTATTTAGAAGAGCAATCTCTTACAGTAAAGTTATTGGGTCGTGGAATGGCTTGGTTGGACACGGGGACTCATCAGTCGATGTTACAAGCATCTAACTTTGTTGAGTCTATTGAAGAGCGGCAAGGATTAAAAGTTGCTTGCCTGGAAGAAATAGCTTTTAAAAAAGGGTACATCTCGAAAGATCAATTAACTGAGTTGGCCAAACCGCTACTGAAGAATCAGTATGGTCAATATCTCATGAAAATTATGAATGAAAGAAAATTTCGGTAAGCAGGTATGGAAATAATTGCTACTGAATTTAAAGGTCTATTTGTGCTGCAGCCAAAAATTTTGGGTGACGAACGGGGTTATTTTATGGAATCCTTTAGTCGAAGAACTTTATTAAATGCAGGTATCGATTTGAATTTTATACAGGACAATCAATCTAGTTCAAGAAAAGGGGTGCTCAGAGGATTGCATTTTCAAATTGCGCCCTATGCTCAGACTAAGTTGGTGCGTGTGTTATCAGGGTCTGTTTTAGATGTGGTGGTTGATCTTCGAAGAAGCGAAAAAACTTTTGGCAATCATTTCTCCATTGAATTATCAGCTGAGAACATGAAGCAAATTCTTGTACCAAAGGGCTTTGCTCATGGCTTTATTACATTAAGCGATCAAGCAGAAGTTTTTTATAAGTGCGATGAGTACTATCATCCCGAAGCAGACCGGGGAATCCTTTTTAGTGACCCGGCTCTAGCCATAAATTGGAAAATAGAACCAAAAGATTTTATACTTTCTCAAAAAGACAAAAAGCATCCAATTTTAAAAGAAACAAACTTTGAATTTTAAATGAAGAATATTTTAGTCACCGGTGGTGCTGGATTTATTGGATCGAATTTTATTCCACATTTCCTTGAAAAGAATAAAGATGTACATGTAATCAATCTTGACTTGCTTACCTATGCGGGCAACCTTGAAAATTTAAAAGAAGTTGAGAGTGAGTTACGATATACTTTTATTAAAGGAGATATTTGCGACCGACTGCTCGTTGAGTCTTTATTTGAAAAACACAATCTTGCAGGAGTAATTCACTTCGCGGCCGAATCACATGTAGACAATTCTATCTCAGGACCTGAAGCCTTCATAAGAACCAATATCAATGGAACGTTTACGCTTTTGGATGTAGCCAGAAAAAACTGGATGAAGGCACCTTTCGAAGTAAGTGACGGCTGCAAATACAATCGATTCTTGCATGTATCTACCGATGAGGTTTACGGTACATTAGGAGTGGAGGGTCTTTTCAAAGAGACAACACCTTACGCTCCGAATAGTCCTTATTCTGCATCTAAAGCAAGTAGCGATTTATTAGTTCGCAGCTACTTTCATACTTATGGAATGAACGTAGTGACAACCAATTGCTCTAATAACTATGGTCCCAAACAGCATAACGAAAAACTTATTCCAACGATTATTAGAAAAGCATTGTCTAATCAACCTATACCCATTTATGGTGATGGATTGAACGTGCGTGATTGGCTATACGTGTTAGATCATGCGAAGGGCATCGATTTGGCATTCCATACTGGTAAATCGGGAGAGACTTATAATATTGGAGGCAGGAACGAACGAACCAATCTTCAGATTGTGGATACAATTTGCAGCATACTCGATTCTAAAAAACCAAATCCTTCAGGTAAATCTTATAGGGAACAAATTACCTTTGTGAAAGACAGGGCCGGTCATGACAGGCGCTATGCTATAGATGCAAGCAAACTGGAGAAAGAATTGGGCTGGAAGGCAGATGAAAATTTTGAGACTGGAATTTTAAAAACAGTTCATTGGTACCTGGATGGATCGATAAAATGATCATTGGAATAGCTATCTTTGCTATTTATAAACGAATAGTAATCTGTGAAAAAAGCACTAATTACAGGTATTACAGGTCAGGATGGAGCATACCTCGCTGAACTTTTGTTATCCAAAGGTTACGAGGTGCATGGTATTAAAAGAAGAAGCTCTCTTTTTAATACAGATCGCATTGATCATCTCTATCAAGATCCTCATGAAAAAAATGTGAAGCTTAAACTTCATTACGGAGATTTAAGTGATGCAGGGAATTTAATCAGGATCGTACAAGAAGTGCAACCGGATGAAATTTACAATCTGGGGGCCATGTCACACGTTAAGGTGAGTTTTGATTCTCCTGAATACGCAGCCGATGTTGACGGTGTAGGCACACTCAGATTATTAGAAGCGATTAGGATACTTGGATTAACGAAAAAGACAAAATTCTATCAGGCTTCCACTTCCGAACTTTATGGATTAGTTCAGGAAGTTCCACAACGGGAAACCACTCCTTTTTATCCACGCTCACCCTATGCTGTTGCCAAGCTGTATGGCTATTGGATTACCGTTAATTACAGAGAGGCATATGGAATGTTTGCAAGTAATGGCATTTTGTTTAATCACGAGTCGCCATTGAGGGGCGAAACTTTTGTAACGAGAAAAATTACTCGTGGAGCTTGTCGAATAGCATTGGGTCTTCAGCAATGTTTGTTCATGGGCAATATTGATTCGAAACGTGATTGGGGTCATGCTAAAGATTATGTGCAAGCAATGTGGTTAATGCTTCAGCATGAAAAGCCTGACGATTTTGTTATTGCAACTGGTGTAACTACTACTGTGCGGGATTTTATTGTAAAGGTATTTCAGAGGTTAGGTATCATTATCGATTTCAAAGGCACCGGGGTAGAAGAGGTCGGAATTGTTTCACAAGTCAAAAGCACTGAATCAAAAGTAAAAATTGGTGATGTGGTAATGAGAATAGATCCCCAGTATTTCAGACCCACTGAGGTTGAACTCTTAATTGGAGATCCAACCAAGGCCAAGCGCGATTTGAAATGGGAACTAAAGTATGATTTAGATGCACTCGTAGAAGACATGGTAAGTAGCGATTATCAATTATTTAAGAGGGATGATTATCTAAAAGAGGGTGGGCACAAAATTTTCCAATACCACGAATGATGGAGAAAGCATCCAAAATTTATGTAGCTGGGCACCGGGGTATGGTTGGCTCTGCTATTGTACGGAAATTACTGGCGGAAGGCTTTAGTGATTTGGTTCTGCGAAGTTCTTCCGAACTGGATTTAAGGAATCAAGCGGCTGTTGAGAAATTTTTTGCAGCTGAGAAACCGGAGTATGTCTTTTTAGCCGCTGCTAAAGTGGGCGGCATCATGGCTAACAATACTTATCGTGCAGATTTTCTTTATGAAAACTTGATGATCGAGACCAATGTCATTCATCAGAGTTATGTGCATAATGTAAAGAAATTATTGTTTTTGGGGTCTTCCTGCATTTATCCTAAAATGGCGCCACAGCCTTTAAAAGAGGAATCCTTGTTATCAGGTTACCTGGAGGAGACGAACGAGCCATATGCCATTGCCAAGATTGCCGGCATCAAACTTTGCGAAAATTATCGCAGTCAATATGGCTGTGATTTCATCAGCGCCATGCCTACCAACCTATATGGCCCGAATGACAATTATGATTTGAATAACTCACACGTTATCCCCGCATTAATAAGAAAGTTTTATCAGGCTACAGAAGAAGGAAAACCCGAAGTGGAAATTTGGGGCACTGGAAATCCAAAAAGAGAATTTTTGCATGTTGATGATCTTGCCGAGGCGTGCCTTTTCATAATGCTTCGTTACTCTGAGGAGCAATTTATTAATATCGGTTCCGGCAAGGAGATTTCAATAAAAGATCTCGCGCTTTTAATCAATGATATTGTTGGTTTTCAAAGGGAAATCAAATTTGATACAACGAAACCAGATGGTACACCAAGGAAATTATTGGATGTTAGTAAACTTTCTGCTTTGGGATGGAGTGCAAAAATTGGTCTAAAGGAAGGGCTTAGTGAAGTGATCAAATCAGTTGACTTTAAAAGGGAAAAACAATACAAGTAATCGACCGCCAGTGATCAGCTTTCAAGACTAATACACTACAAAAACTATGCGGGTATTTGTAATCACTTTGCTTTTGGTCTCAGTTTATAAGCAGGCTTTTGCTATGTGTTCAGACACTACCAACTTGGTAGCAATTCAAGGGTTTGATTCAATAAAAGCTGAAACAGGCCTTTATTTTTCTTTGTCAGCCGGCAATAAGTATCTTTTAATAAAAAAGTTCCTGAGTGGCTGCAATGAAAAGTAGTATGGAGAAAAAGGGTGCAGATTCAATTGTATCGAAAGTGTTGTCGCTTTTTGAAAAATTGAAAGGCAATACTGACGTTAGAAAGATTTCTGTTAACACAATTTGGCTCGTTGCTGACAAGGGGATTCGCGTGTCGATGTCCCTCCTTGTTGGTGTTTGGGTAGCGAGATATTTCGGTCCCGTAAATTATGGAGTGTATAGTTATTCGATAGCCTTCATTGCTATTTTTTCTGCATTATCCACATTAGGAATTGATAGTTTAGTAGTGCGAGATTTGGTCAACCGTCCAGACAGAATCAATACAACTCTCGGAAGTTCCGCACTCCTAAAACTATTCAGTGGTATTGGTTCTGCCTTACTGGCTTGTATTATTATTTTTCTATTAAAAGGAGACGAAAGTAATATAGCGTTTCTTGTAGTGATCATGTCAGCCTCATTTTTAATAGTGCCGTTGGATGTAATCGATTTTTTCTTTCAATCGAAGCTTCAATCGAAATACACAATTTTGGCGCGTCTATCCGCGCTTATTATTACGAATGTGCTAAGGGTGATTGCAATAATTTCCTCTCTCTCCCTCTTTATTTTCGGAACAATCCAGGTCATAGAAGCAATTCTTGGTGCCCTCCTTCTCATTTTTCTTTATCAATATTCTGGTAATAAGATTAGTGAGTGGAAAGTTGACTTTCAGTACCTCAAAGCTCTTTTTATCTCTTCGTTTGGGTTACTGGCAGATTCCCTGCTTGTTATCATTAACATGCAAATCGATAGAATCATATTAGAGTATTTTCATGGCGAATTCGAAGTTGGTGTGTACTCAGTAGCAGTGAATCTAACTCAACTTTGGTATTTTATACCTGTTTTTGTCGGAGCATCAACAGTTCCGTATATGGTCACTAAAATCCAGGAGAGTTACTCAAAGTATGAAAGAGTATTGAAACTTATGTTCTCCATAATGACTTATTCTTCCTTAGCTATTGCAATCTTTTTTACTTTTGCCTCTGGATTCGTTGTCCAGTTTTTATTTGGTAGTACTTACATGAATGCTGCGCCTATTCTATCTGTTTATATTTGGACTTGCGTTCTTGTATTTCATGTTTCCATTAGAAGCCGGTCACTGATTATTGAGGAAAAATCTAAGTATGTTGGATTGTTCTCTCTTTTAATGACCAGTTTGAATGTATTACTTAATTTGACGCTGGTGTCTAAATATGGCGGTATGGGGGCTGCGATCAGCTCAATTAGTGCATGGGCTATGAGTGTTTTAATTTTTCCGTTGTTCTTCAAAAGCACCCGGAAGTACTCGGCCTATTTTTTCAAATCATTTTTACTAAAGCGGTGGGCATTGGAACTACAATCCAAATGATCAGTGTGATATTAATTTATTAACTATGCAAATCAATCAAAGCGAAATTAAATGGTCAGGCTTGTCAACAGCTGATGAGGTAGGGCGAGTGTTTTTTTGGAATCAAAAAGTTTACAGGGCGATATTTAAAGACAAAATTGAACACATCAATAAACTGTTCAGCTGTGGCTTGCTTGACGAGCTGATTCAACAAAAACTAATCCCTCACACTACTCCTACTGATTATAAAATAAGTGATTTCGGGTTGGTGCTTGAACATGAAAGAATTCATGCCCTCACATATCCATATGAATGGTCGTTCGAAATGCTTAAAGCTGCTGCTGAAGCGGTATTAAAGATTAATTCCATTTCGAGAAAGTACGGGTATCAAATGAAAGACTGCCATGCATACAATGTTGTTTTCAATGGAACAAGACCCGTATATGTTGATATTGGAAGTTTTACAGAAGTTGATGCAAACTTTAATGGCTTGCTCTGTTATGAAGAGTTTTTAAGATCCTATCTGTATCTCTTACGAATTGGAAATACTACTGATTATCACTGGGTAAAACAGCTCATTGCTTCCGATTCGATAATCTCGCACGATTCCTACTTTTTATATAAGTACCCTATCCTAAGGTTTTTCGGTTCCCAGTTAACTCGAAAGATTACAAGATTCTACTTTTTATATAAGTCCGACAGAATAATAAATGCTGAAGCACGGTCTGGCATTTCGAAGCAAGCCGGGATTTTTTTCAATATGTTAAGGAGAAATAATCTACTTCCTTTTCAAAATGTTGACCCACTCAGGCTTCATAAGAAAATATCCAGACTTAAGAAGATGGAGTACAAAACCACTTGGGGAGATTACCACAATGAATTCCAGGAAAATGCTCTTGCAGGCAATTATCGGTTTGAACGAATTATAGAAATATTGAGAGGATACAATGTTAAGACAGTTTTTGAAATTGCAGGCAACCAAGGCTTTTTCTCAAGAATGATGTTAGAAAAATTGAATTTAGAACACGCATGTTGTTCTGATTATGATGAAAATGCTGTTGATGTAATGCATCTTCTAAATAAGGACAATACTAAGCTGAGCCCTGTTCTTATGAATTTTTTATTCCCGATAGTCACTACGTTCACTAATAATCCGAAAGAAAGATTTTCATCAGATCTCGTTATTGCTTTAGCAGTCACTCACCACATTCTTTTAACTCAAAGGATCGGGATTGACTTTTTATTTAATTCACTTAAAGATCTTTCGAAAAAATACGTTGCTGTTGAATTCATGCCCCTTGGGTTGTGGGATGGGAAAGTTGGAATTCCCAATCCTCACTGGTATACGATAGAGTGGTTTAGAGATAATTTTAGCAAACACTTTAATCTTCTTTTAGAAGAGCAATTGGAGCAAAATAGAATTATATTCTTGGGCGAAAGAAAATAAATTAAAAGATATGTTTATTAACCGCATCCTCGGCAGCATCTTATCATCTAAGTATGGATGGCAAGGAAATTATGCTACTTGGGAGTTAGCTTTAAAGGACTCAACAAGTTATGACTCTTCCATCATTGTAGAGAAAGTAAAAAGCGCATTGTTAAAGGTGAAGCGTGGTGAAGCAGCCTTTGAACGTGACTCAGTTCTTTTCGAAAAGATAGAATATAATTGGCCCGTATTGTCCGGCCTATTGTGGATAGCTTCCCAACATGGCGGAAAATTGGGCGTACTTGATTTTGGAGGATCATTGGGTAGTACGTATTTTCAAAATAGAAAATTTCTTAACCAGTTGGACACCCAATGGAATATCGTTGAGCAGAAGAATTTTGTTGAATGTGGAAAGAAATATTTCGAAGATAGGAACCTGCATTTTTTTTTAAATCCGGAAGAGTGCTTTAAAAGCACCAAGATTGATGTTGTGTTACTTTCCAGTGTTTTGCCTTATCTGGAAAAACCATACGATATACTTCAGAGATTGATCGACCTTAATCCTCCGTTTTTAATCTTCGATAAGATGCCTTTTCTGAATGAAGGAAGTAAAGATTTGCTCACGGTTCAAAATGTTCACCCCTCAATTTATTCAGCAAGCTATCCATCCTGGTTTTTTAACGAGAAAAAATTCCTGGATTTTTTAAATCCCCACTACGACCTCGTGGAAGAATTTGAAGGGACAGATAAGGCCAACAATATTCCATCGGTTTTTAAAGGTTTGATTTTTCAGCGAAAGAAATAAGGTATGCTCAACAGAATCAAAAGTCATCTTCGCAAGCAAGAATTCTACCCCGGATTTCTCGGGCTATTTGTTAACCCTTTCTTTATAGCTAGAAGAGGACTAGCGAAGCATGTGAAAGAAATGGCCCCTCACCTATCAGGAAGAATTCTTGATGTTGGGTGTGGAAGTAAGCCTTATAAAGAATTATTTACTTTCTCCGAATACATTGGTGTTGATATTGAAAACCCTGGGCATGACCACACACAGGAGGATGTTGACGTATTTTATGATGGTAAAACTTTACCCTTTCAAGCAGCAGCCTTTGATTCGGTTATCACCAACCAGGTGTTTGAACACGTGTTCAATCCGGCTAATTTTCTGGCGGAGATCAATCGAGTTTTAAAACCTAAAGGAAATTTATTACTCACTGTTCCTTTTGTATGGGATGAACACGAACAGCCTTATGACTATGCACGGTACAGTTCGTTTGGAATTCGTCATGTGCTTGAGTCAAATGGCTTTGAAATAATCTACTTGAAAAAAAGTGTCAATGATTTCAGGGTAATCTTTCAGCTGTGGATTTTATTCATCTATAAAAAAGTAATTACAAAAAACCAGTGGCTCAATAGATTCATTATCCTGTTCCTGATTTCTCCTGTTACCATAGCAGGATTGTTGATATCCAAAATTTTACCCGGTAATTCAGATTTGTATCTTGACAATATTGTCCTGGCAAAAAAGATTTCTTAAGATGAGCTATTACTGTACACTCTTTGACTCTTTTTATTTGAACCGGGGATTGGTGATGTACCAGTCGCTGAAAAAACATTGCCCGAAGTTTCACTTGTATATTTTTCCTTTTGATGACGCTGCTCTAAAAATCCTGAATGAACTAAATCTCGAAAATGTTACTATCATATCGCTAAAGGAATTTGAAAATGAAAATTTACTGGCGGTTAAACCAGGTCGCACAAAAGGTGAATATTGCTGGACGTGCACGTCCTTTACAATTGACTATTGCTTAAAAAGATTTGATCTACCGCATTGCACCTATATTGACGCTGATCTCTGCTTTTACAACGACCCTTCTGTATTACTGAATGAAATGGGTAAAAAGTCAGTGTTGATTACAGAGCATCGCTATACTCCCAAATACGATCAATCAGTTGAGTGCGGCATCTACTGTGTCCAATTTATTACATTCAGAAATAATACGAACGGATTACAAGTACTTCATTGGTGGCGCGACAGATGCTTCGAGTGGTGCTATGCTCGATTCGAAGACGGTAAATTTGGCGACCAGAAATATCTAGATGACTGGACAACACGGTTCAATGATGTACACGTTCTGGAACACCTGGGCGGAGGTGTAGCTCCGTGGAATGTTCAGCAGTATGTTTTGTCTTCACCCCAGAAGGCTTGGATTGTGACAGAAAGAAGCTCAGGTATACAATATCCGTTGATTTTTTTTCATTTTCACTACCTTAAATTTTTCAATGATGGGACAGTAAATTTCAGCGATATTTACAGTCTTGGATTTAAGCCTGTACTTCAACTTTATATAGAGTACATCAAGAAAATTGAGGCTGTTAATGAAATGCTGAATCAGAAGTTTAATTTTACCGCACCATTAACACAAAGACCTGAGCGATCAGTGATTTATAAGATGGCGAAGAATATATACAACCGGTATCAAAGAATTTATGGGCTGTATAATAATCTTAAGATCAGTGATCTAATTAAAGACTAACGCAAGTGAAACGAGTGTTTTTTGGAATCAAATATTCCTTGATTAACCATGGCTAGACTTATCGACCTGCAAACATTTACAGACCAAAGAGGCAACCTGACTGTTATTGAAAAATCAATTCCTTTCGATATAAAGCGGATTTTCTATATCTACGGTGTCGACAGTTCAAGACGAGGCGGGCACCGGCATCATAAAACCATACAAGCTGCTATTTGCATTCAGGGAAGCTGCACAATCTCGAACAACGATGGATCAAAAGAGGTAGTGTACCTGCTGGATAAACCACATAAATGCTTGATACTTGAACCCAAAGACTGGCATGAGATGTATGCATTTTCACCGGATGCCATTCTCATGGTACTTGCCTCTGAAAACTATGACCAAAACGATTATATTTTTGAAAAATACAAATGATTGAATACGAAAACCTGGCAAAGTTAAATCGACCTTTTTTCAAAGCGTACTTGGAGAAATATCTAGAAGTTGCTGAAAGCGGATGGTTTATTCTGGGCAAGCAGGTTAAAAGTTTCGAAGAATCTTTTGCAGCATATTGCGGAAGCAAATATTGTGTTGGCATGGCCAACGGACTCGATGCGCTGGTTTTAGCATTGCGGGCCTTTGATTTTCCCCCAGGAAGCGAGGTCATTGTTCCATCCAATACCTATATCGCCACCATCCTATCCATCCTGAACTGCAATCTAAAACCGGTTTTGGTTGAGCCCGATATCAGTACGTATAATATTGATCCTACTTTAATTGAAAGTGCAATCACTACTAAAACAGTTGCCATCATGGTGGTGCATTTATACGGTAAATGCTGTTCGATGGATAGTATTGTAAAAACCTGTAATCGTTATAATCTTAAATTGATTGAAGACTGCGCCCAAGCTCATGGTGCAGAATACAAAGGAAAAAAGGCCGGCACCTTTGGCGACTTTGGAGCTTTTAGTTTTTATCCTACTAAAAACCTTGGCGCGTTAGGTGATGCCGGATCGCTCAATACCAATTCTGACGAGTTACGAAAAAAGGCTGCAATGCTTCGAAACTATGGTTCAGAGAAGAAATATTATAATGAAGTTATTGGGGTCAACTCCAGACTTGATGAAATGCAGGCTGCATTTTTAAATGTCAAGATTTCAGCTCTTGACCAAATCAATAACCATAAAAGGAAATTGGCCTCACTCTACAATCAAGGCTTGAATAGTAATTTTATTAAACCGGTTTGTAATCCTGATTACGTTGATGTTTATCATATTTATAATGTTAGACATCCGAAGCGCGATGCACTAAAGGAGTATCTATTAAAAAATGAAATTCAAACTGAAATCCATTATCCGGTAGCTCCTCATCGACAGGTAGCCATGAGGGGAATTTTGGATTCTGCGAACCATCCTATTTCAGAAGAAATTCATTCAACTACGCTAAGTTTGCCAATATCTTTCTTTCATACTGAAGAAGACATCGACACCATTATCAAAAAAATGAACCAATTTTGAGTTACTGCTAAAAAATCGCAACATGATTAAGAGCTTGATAAAGAATGCTTTGAAAAGCATAGGATATAGAATTGAAAAGACAGGCAGTGAAACAGACTTGACAATGAATGGAGCATTATCAAGATGCTTGGAAAGAGGCGTAAAGGTTAATACGGTAATTGATGTTGGGGCATCCGATGGATCATGGACACGCGATTGCTTGAAGCACTATCCAAATGCTAACTACTTACTGATTGAAGCCCAGCAACCTCATAAACAAGCATTGGACAAATTTTGTCAAGGCAATCCTAATGTTAAATATGTTTTAGCGGCAGCAGGTCGAAAAGAGGGGAAAATATTTTTTGACAATTCTGCTCTTTTCGGAGGATTAGCTTCTGAAACCCCATTGGAAGGAAACTCGATTGAGGTGGACGTAATATCGATCGATGCAGAAATTCAAAGACGCAATCTTAAAGGACCTTTTTTAGTGAAACTTGATACCCACGGATTTGAGGTTCCAATTTTAGAAGGCGCTGAAAAAACATTAAAGGAAACCTCGCTTACTATTATTGAGGTTTATAATTACAAACTGACGGATACAAGTTTGCGCTACTTCGAAATGTGCGAATACATGAACAAGCTAGGATTTTTAAGTGTTGAGATGGTAGACTTTATGCTCAGAAAGCTTGATCTTTCTTTGTGGCAGATGGATCTATTTTTCATCTCATCCAAAAGCAATGAATTCAATAATAACTCTTTTGATTAACTGCAATATGAAGAGAGCCCTTATAACGGGAATTACTGGTCAAGATGGATCATACTTGGCAAAATTACTGATCGAAAAGGGATATCATGTGATTGGTATTATCAGAAGTCATCACTCGTCTAACTTATCAAACTTAAAGTACCTGGGAATTCTGGATAAAGTTTCTCTAGAAGAATGTGACTTATGCGATTTGGCGTTTGTAATTGGACTCATCGAAAAACATTCACCTGATGAACTATACAACCTGGCAGCGCAAAGTTCGGTCGGGCTTTCTTTTTCTCACCCCACATCGACAATTCAATACAATATAACCTCTGTACTAAATCTTCTTGAAGCGATCAGGTTGATGAATAAACCCATTCGATTTTATCAGGCCTCGAGCTCAGAAATGTTTGGCAGAGTACAGAAACTCCCTATAACCCTATCCACTCCCATGAACCCAATAAGTCCATACGCGACTTCAAAGGCTAGCGGCTACTGGACAGTTATCAATTTTAGAGAATCATATGGTATTTTCGCTTGTAGCGGAATTCTCTTTAATCATGAATCATATTTACGCCCTAAGAATTTTTTCATAAAAAAAGTGATTACCGAAAGTGTTCAAATACATTTCGGGCATCGTTCTATATTGAAAGTAGGTAATCTAGATGTTAAACGTGACTTTGGTTATGCTCCAAGTTATGTTGATGCCATGTGGAGAATTCTACAACAAGAAAAGCCTCAGGATTTCATAATTTGTTCTGGACAATCAATTTCATTGCGTGAAATAGTTCAATATATTTTCAGTCAATTAAATATTTCTGACTCTAAATTGGTTGTTGACCCCGAGCTCTACAGACCAGTTGACATTGCCGATATTTACGGTGACAACACACCAGCCAAATTGCAATTAAGTTGGTCTTATGACCTGGATTTTAAGCAGGTTCTGAATAATTTAATTCAGGAAGAAAAGACTAATTACAAATTCCCACATGAAGCGAATTAATAAATTTAGCGTTATCACGGCTTGCTTCAATAGTGAAAAATATATCGAAGAAACTATTCAATCTATAATTCAACAGAAAGCTGTTTCTCAGAAGCGTGTTCAACTTGAATACATACTATGCGATGGAGGCTCTACAGATAATACCCTATCGATCATTCGGAAGTATGCTGATGAACACAATTTAATTGTTATTTCAGAAAGAGATTCGGGGATGTATGATGCCCTCACAAAGGGAATAGAGAAAATTACTGGTGATGTTTGTTCTTACCTGAATGCCGGAGATTTATATTCAAATACTGCTTTTGATGTTGTGCTTGATATTATGGAAAACAATCCGGTATCTTGGTTAACTGGAATTAATACGTTCTACAATGAACAATCTCAAATTATTGCTTTTGAAATTCCTTTTAAATACAGGACATCGTTTATAAAATCCGGTATATACGGGACTGTCTTACCGTTTATTCAGCAGGAGTCAACATTTTGGAGAAGTGAATTAAATTCCACTGTAGATTTAGAACGCCTTCGAACTTTTAAGCTGGCAGGTGATTATTATTTGTGGAGCTGTTTCACCAATCAATCCCAGCTTTACATCGTGCAGTCACATTTAGGAGGTTTTAAAACGCATCATGGCCAATTGTCCGGAAATATAAAATCTTATATTAAGGAAATGAACGCAATAGCCTCACCGAATTTCTTTTTAAAAATATGCGCTTACATCGACTCCATTGTGTGGAGGTTGCCAGCGCGTGTTAAAAAAGCACTGAACAAAAAGGGATTCTTTAAATATGACAATGTGCTGGGGGTATGGAAATGATAAATAGGTGTTGAGTAACAATGAAAAATGCAAAACCTGTAATTTCAATTGTAACACCAAGCTTCAATATGTTATCGTATTTGAAGTTATGTTGCTTATCCGTTCAGGACCAAGGTCTTGAGTTGGAACATATTGTAATGGATGGTGGATCAACCGATGGCACAGCTGAATGGCTATTGAGTAATGAGCAACTGAGGGGGTTTTCTGAGAAAGATAAGGGCATGTATAATGCCCTCAATAAAGCAATTGACAAAACCTCTGCAGACATCGTAGGTCATTTGAATTGCGATGAACAATATTTACCAGGAACTTTAAAGCTTATCATTGACTATTTCGCCAATAACCCTGATATCGATTTTATAGCAGGCGACTTTTTAGTAACCGATCCGTCTGGCAATCTGATTGCCTACAGGAAAGCCTTTCAGCCCCGATGGCCATACTTTTTTAGCAATTATCTTTACACCACTACGTGCACTTTATTTTATCGCAGGAAAATATTTGAAAAATGTAAATTTGATGAATCATATAAATCGATAGCGGATGTGATTTTTTTGTACAACGTAATTCAATTAGGTTTTAAAGGCATTCACATAAAAAAGTATTTTTCAACTTTCACCTTTTCTGGTCACAACCTAAGCCTTGACCCAATATCTGCACATGAAAAAGTAAAATTTAACACCATGCTTCCATCATGGTATCGGATTCTGAAGCCAGCTTTCTTTGTCTTGTTTTTTGTGGAGAAGTTGATAAACATGACATACACAGAGAAAAGTCCATTGTCTTATGCTATCTTTACCAAAGGAAACATGGCTTCTCGAAAAATATTCACAAAGACGAATCCCGGATTCCGTTTGATATTTAGAAAACAATAGTGAGTGCTGAAAGCGTAGCTGCCATTCTTTTATCATGAAGGTTAATAAGTATTACCCATTTGCTTTTATCTATTTTTTTATAAATGCTGTGGGGCTTCCTTTTAGCCTGCTTTATACAATAATTCTTACACCAGTCTTTTACTTATGGATAGTAATAAAGGGTAAACGCCAGATACTCTTAAAATTTTTTCTTTTAGCTACTCCATTTTCCCTTGTTCATCTTTTTAATGGTGTTGATTTGCTCACCTATACCAAATCATTAACCTTATTTTTTACCGTGTACATATTTTGTTATAGTTTTTATACTTTGATAACAACGTATGATGGCATAGAAAATATATTTCAAAAATTATCAATCACTAATTTTTGGCTGACCATCGTTGCGCTGCTTTTTGTTTTTACATCGTATCGTTCCCTATTTTGGGATCAGGGACACTGGTCGGTAGATACTCAAAGTTGGCCACGACTGGCGATGTTCACCTATGAAGCTTCCTATTATGCAACCCTTCTTGTTCCAATTTTTGGGTTCTACTTTATTGGATTCATTTTAGGCCAGAGTTCAAAAAGAACATTTCAGCAACTTCTCATGATTTCATTGCCTCTGGCATTATCTCTTTCGTTGGGAGTCATCGCCAGCTTGCTTATTGCAGCCGCAGTTCTGATTTCTTTAAACGTTACCAGGTTCCTGACAAGTAAAAAATTGTTATACTCATTAAGTGCATTTGCTATTGTCGGTCTACTGGCATTCATTATGCTTCTCATTTTTTATAGAGACAATCCTCTTTTTACAAGGGCTTTATCATTCATTATGGGCAGCGATCAATCAGGGCGCGGCAGAACATCAGAGGCTTTTTATCTGGCATATACTATTGCCGATTTAAAATCTATCTGGTGGGGAGTTGGACCAGGGCAAATTAAGATCATTGGGGACAGTGTGATCAGGTCATTTTATAACTACCCTGATTATGTGACTCGGGTCGGAATCCCGAATGCATTCGCGGAGAACCTCGCTTTATTTGGAATACTTGGCACTTTCGTACGACTTTTCGTAGAGTTATATTTATTCTTTAAAACCAAAGTCTTAAGCAACTATTATCGAACGTTCCTCTTCTTTTTTATATTTATTTACCAGTTCACGGGGAGTTATACAAGCAACATAGCAGAGTATGTAACCTGGATACTGGCATTTACAAACATCTTTCCAAAATATGACAGGCTGTATCATCAACCTACATGCCTGAATAAGTAAAAATTGAATATCTTAGTAACAGACTTACCCTTTCTTTATATGAAAACCAAATCTCTTAAAATTATTGGTGCCCTGCTCACTTTGGTTGTACTGACATCCTGCGCACAGAATGAACCTCATAAGACAAAAATGAAGGTATTGATTTTAGGCAACAGTATTGTGGAACATGGTCCGCTTCCTTCTATTGGATGGTATGGTGAATGGGGAATGGCAGCCACTTCTAAAGAAAAGGACTTTGTTCATGTTTTAATGGATACACTTTCAAAAGTGCGCAAAAACATTGAATGGGATTATCAATATTATAATATTGCATACTGGGAAAGAGATTTTAATTATGAATTTCCACAAGAGCAACTGAGTTACAAGCCTGATTTATTGATTATTCGACTAGGCGAAAATGTTATTGAGGAATACGGAAAAAACAATGATTACAAAACCGCTCTTAATTTAATGATCAATAAATTTAAAACTCAAAATTCTAAAGTACTTGTTACAAGTAACTTCTGGCCTAATACATTCAAAGATGGAGTTCAAAAGTCAGTTGCCTTAGAAAATAAGTATAGTTTCGTTGATCTGTCGGATCTTGACAAGGATAAGAAGAATCAGTCATTAGGTAAATTTGAAAACTCCTCTGTAGCAATACATCCTTCCGATTTTGGCATGCGAAACATTGCTATTAGAATTTTGAAGCAAATTAAATGATGCTTAAACAAAAAGTGGCTCAATCTAATTTGATCCTAGCGATGTGTATATGAAAATAGGTATTGATGCAAAATGGTACTTTGAAGGTCCACCCAGCGGAAAAAGAATCGTTAGAAGTCTTGTTGAAGAGTTCCTAAAAGATGAACGCCACGAGTATTACATTATTCTTAACAAAAAACATCGAGATCGTCCATTTCCGATTAAACCCAACAAAAACATTCATTTATGTTATGCGTGGGCAGGCAACAGCCTTTTGTCTAATCTATTCGTTCTTCCATTTATAACCCACAAGCATTCTCTTGGCGCGCTTTTGTATCAGAACTTCCCTTCACTCTTTGGAAAAGGAAAGAGAATTGCGTACGTGTACGATGTGTTGTTTTTATCTAACCCAGAGTATTATACGTTTTTTGAGCGCCTCTATTTTGCTCCACTTAAATTTTTGGTACGAAGGGCACATGCAGTAATTACAATCTCAGAAGAAGAAAAAAATCGTATGCTAAGATTCAGGTTGAATAGCGCGGAGAAGATTGCAGTATCTCATCCGTGTATCGATCCTGGATTTGCTCCCAAGGACGAGCGTCCAACCGATTTATTGGAGGAAACCCGCCAGAAATTGAAACTACCTTCTAAATTTTTGCTTTTTGTGGGAAGACTCAACGCAAGAAAGAATGTTGGAAATTTGTTAAGATCTATTCCCCTGTTAAACAACAAGGATATCCCTTTGGTTATTGTTGGCTCTGATGACTGGAAAAAATCAAATCATAATCAGGTTGTAAAGGAGCTTGGGATCGAAGAGCGGATTGTGTTCACAGGGGGAGTCGATAATAAACAACTTGACATAATCTATTCCTTGGCTTACGTTTTTTGCTTCCCCTCATACGCAGAAGGGTTCGGTTTGCCTCCATTGGAGGCTATGGCCTCAGGAGTACCAGTAGTTGTTTCTAACACGACCTCGTTACCAGAGGTATGTGGGGAAGCAGGTAGCTATGTTAACCCGAATAAACCTGATGAAATTGCTAAAGCTATTGATGATTTGTTGAGCAACGACAAACTTTATGCTGAAAAAAGGAGGCTGGGATTCTTGCAAGTTAAAAAATTCACATGGGAGCATGCCGCGCAAACAGTAATCAATAGCATTGAGTCTGCAATAAAAAACAATTAATTCTTTGAGAAAGCTATTAGAAAGCATTATTGGTAACTTGAAGAACGACTCTTCATACAGACTTCACTCAGATTATTCGTCAAGACAACTTTTCTCTATCGTGTATTACAGATCTCTTCAACTAATTCGTGGGTTCTTTCTCAAATTGAGGATTTCCTCTTCCGGGTTTGTTTTTTGTGGACGAAAAGTATTTATTCATTATGCCTATCAGGTTAAAGTTGGAAAGAATTTTGTTATCGAGGATGGAGCGCACATAAACGCCTTATCCAAAAACGGCATTACAGCAGGAGACAATGTTACAATTGCAAAGTATGCCGTACTTTCATGCACGGGAGTAATAGCAAATAAAGGGATTGGAATTGTAATAGGCAATAATTCGGCCATCGGTGCACAATCTTTTCTTGGCGGACAAGGGGGCATAAAGATTGGTAATGATGTAATCATGGGGCCTCAGGTAAAAATCTTCTCTGAAAATCATAACTACAGTCAAACTTATATTTTAATAAGAAAGCAAGGAGAATCTAGAAAGGGTGTAACCATTGGAGATAACTGTTGGATTGGTGCTGGGGTTACAATTCTTGACGGGGTCTCAATCGCTAATGGATGCGTAATTGCAGCAGGTTCGGTTGTTACCAAGTCGATTCCTGAAAATGCTATTGTCGCTGGTGTCCCAGCTAAAGTCATTAAACTCCGAATTACGCTATGAGATTTTTTCTTTATGTTTGATGTTACGTTTTCTTTTTAAGGAATTCACCTACTGGTTAAGACAATGGATTTATTAGCTCTTCAAAGAGAGAGAATGATGAATAAACGACTTGTTTTCGTTTTTTTAACTTGTATAACATTGCTGGGTGCATGGCTACGATTGTATCAGTTAAATTATGAGAGTTTATCGCTAGATGAGCTTATGGTGATGAATTTGACAGACCCTGAACTTGATATATTAACGATTATTAATATCTCTCGAATGCACGGAGGTCAAACACTTAATATGCTTCTTTATTCCCTGTTCTCTCTTTTTTCTTATACATCTGATGTTGGTCGTTACACATGCGCCATAGTGGGGATTGTTTCTATTCCTGCATTCTATTTGTTGATGCGCGAGTTTTCATCACAAAAAGTTTCTCTTATAGGCGCGTTACTGGTTGCAATAAATTATTGGCACATAACCTACTCTCAAGAGGTTAATTACCACTCTCTGGTTTTTCTGTTCTCAATTTTGTCCTATTTGTTTTTTGTCAGATCCATTAAGGACTCTGGCACCTCTTCCTTCTATGGATACGCTTTCAGTACAGTTGCCTTAATAAACATCCATAGCTATGGCTTTTTACTATTCATATGCCAGTTGATTACGTTTGCAATCATATTTTTTGTCTATAAACCAAAGGCTACCGTTTTACAGGGATTTGTCTTGTCGGCAATAGCAATCCTCCTTTTTACTCCCTGGAATGATTTCTTACTTAATGAATTATGGGTGGGATACTCTTGGGCTGAGAGACCCAAATTCTATTTTGGACTCGCGTATTTCAACAACTATTTTGGCAAGGATATTATTTCAACAGTTTTTGCAGGGTTGTTTATACTTCTATTTCTAAAATGGGCAATTGAAAGTAGGAAAGTAGCAACACATGGCCAAATGAATTTGATTGTTTTAGCGTGGATATTTCTTTCTCTTCTTCTACCATTCATTAAGTCCATGATTGGGAATTCCATCTTAAACATTCAGTATACCTTTATTACAATACCTGCTCTTATAATCGCCATTTGTATTGGTTTGGAAAATTTTGAGCGTACTACTATTAAGATCACCATGATGGGTGTATTGGTTCTTTCGTCTCTGATTACTCTCTTTATTATAAAAGACTATTACAGAGTAGTGAATAAGCCTCAACTTCGGGAGGCCAGCGAGTTTGTTGTTACTAAGAATACTCAGAATAATTATCCCATATTTACAGACAATGCTTGGCAGATTAATTTTTATTTTAAGAATACTTTCAGTCGTGTGATTGAAGATGACTCTCTTATTCATGTGCCCAATGCAAAGAAAGTTTGGCTTTTCTCTTCTTCAGATCAAATCGAGAATAGTGTCGCTGATAATTTTGTTTTAGTGGAAAAGCATCACTTTCATCAGGTCAATGTACTATTGTTAGAACGAAATCAATGAGAAGTATTCCAGTTAATACGAAGGTATACCTCCTTCTTTTTTTAATATGTCTTGCGGGTGTTCTGTTGCGGCTCTATAATCTAGAGGTTAAGGGTCTATGGTTAGATGAAATTCACAGTGCGATTGGAGCAAATCCTGATCAGACCGTTAATGAGGTAATTGAGTATTGCAAAATAGATCAACCTCCGTTGTACTTCTTAGTACTCCATGGGTGGTTTAAAACCTTTTCTTATAATGATGTAACTGGGAGAATTTTAAGTATTGTCATCGCGGTCTTTGGAATAATATCGGTCTTCTTTCTTAGCAAAGAGTTCAAAAATGATCGCGCTGGATTAATTGTATCATTTCTGACAGCAATCAATTACTTTCATATTTATCACTCCAGGGAGGTCAGGTTCTACCCCTTGGTTTTTTTACTCTCGACACTCTCCTATCTCTTTTTTTTAAGAGCTTTAAAAAGAGGCAAGTTGAAGGATTTTATTTTCTATGCATTAGCAGCCGGAGCACTTCTTAATACCCACTACTTTGGTATGGTTGTATTTGTGTCACAATTTATTCTCTTTGCTTTTGTCATTTTCTGGAAGAAAATTACCAATCTTAAATTTATCTTCTATGGCTTGTTATCTGGTATACTGGCAGGTCTTTCATTTGCCCACTGGCTGCCGGTAGTATTTTCTGATTTAGGTATACCAGAATTTCATGTACGTCAGTTGAGTTGGGATTTTCTGTTAGATTTCTATTGGATGTACTTCCGCGACAATACAACACGTGTTATTGTTGCAATCCTGTCGTTACTTTCTTTAAGGCTTATATATCTTCGTGTGAAGAAAAAATTAGTCACACTTGAAGATATTGTTCTTATAGGTTGGATATTTCTTGGGTTCATGATACCGTTATTGTACTCCATCTTAAGGATGCCAATGCTAGAACATAAGTATACATTTATTGTATTCCCCGCTTTATTGCTCATTGCAGGGCTTGGATTAGAATCCATTAGTTCCCCAAAAGTAAGAACGTACATACTGGTGCTACTGCTTTTCAGTTTTTTGAATGCGGCCTTGTTCGTTGACTCGCTTTATTTTAACCTATATCCGCCTGAGCTGTGGAGAGAGACGGCAGCGGAAGTGATGAAAACCGAAAGCAAAACTCAATTTGTACTATCAAATTATGCCTGGTATCACAGGTATTATTTCGAAATCCATCATGCCACCAATCCACCGCTGGAATTGGCGTATGTAAATTTTGAAGCAACCTTATCAAATGCCGAGTCGTTATGGATTCTGATTTCTAAGCGATACCATGATGAAGGTATGAGTGCTGATCAGAAACGAAAGTTATCGGAAGCAAAATTTTCTCTAAAAAAGAGACTTGAATTCGGTGATGGAGTTGCTGAACAATACATTAAGCAATAATTTATTCACTCACGATACTTTATTCAAATAGATTGATCCAGACGCTCCCTTGATGTCAGATAGGAACAACTGCAGTAAGTTGGTCAAGGTGGTTACAATTCCTATTTTTCTTAATTGCTTTGTTAGCATATAAAGATCAGGACAATTATCAATTGTCACGAGCCCTGTGATGTTGCACATCCGGATGGAAAGTGGCTTTACTTGTGTTGGAGCTTAATAAGGTTGACATTAAGGCGAAAAATACAATTCCTTTATTGGATTCTAATATTGATTCTGACATGCTGAAGGCTAACGTAATCAACAGGAAACTCAATAATTTCATATCATTTGTACTGTTGGCTTTCCTGAAGAGGTAAGAATACAGCAGGCCCATCATGAATACCCCTATTATTCCAATTTGTAAGTACGTAAATATCCATTCATTATGGGAATCCCAACCTACGTATCCCTCTCGATTATATTTGGGATTAGTATAAAGTGAATCCAGGTAATCTTGGGCATCACCTGTCCCATTACCACTTAACACAAGATTATCTTTCCACGAGTTAACAATTGAAATTTTCCAGAATAAAAGCCTCATATTTAATCCGGTAAGCGTCTCTTCTTGCCAATCACCCAATTCATCTCTGGTCAGAATGGATAGATTTTGACTTAACTCGGTGAATCTGCCTCTGGTCGTATCGTTAAAATATAGGACGGTGGAAGAAGAAATAATTAAAACGGCAAGAAAAATAGTGATTATTTTTCCGTTCTCAATTTTCTTATAAAGAAGAATGATTGAGGTAAAAGCATACGCTAGTATTCCTGTTTTCGATGCTACGAGTATCAGAAAACTTATTGAATAAATAAACAAGATAAACAGAATGAAAACACCATATTTCCATTTAATCATTTCTTCAAATAATGACTCCAGTAGAAAAAGAGAACCAACAGCGAAATAAATGGAATAATAGACATACGGAAGGAGAGGAGTAGTGAAGTTTTCGAAATAAAAGGCTTGCGTATTTTGCAGTATTACAGTTTTGTACCCAGCGATTACTATTAAAACAATGCTACTCAAAATGGTGATATACCCTATTATTTTGTAGACTATGCTCTTGCCAATATCGACCCTCTGAAATAAGGGTAACAAAAGGAGAGGGAACAATAATAGCGTGATTTTTTTCTCCAAGACGAAAAGGCCAACTTTGTAATTTGAAGTGTAAAGCAATCCAATAATGTATAAAAAGTAAAATGAAGTCATTATTTTTGAAAACACATTTCGTTTAAGTGTTTCTAGAAAATCTTTAGGAGGAGTTTTGATTAAACAAAAAAGAAGGATACCAATGATGGTGATATTGCTGATATGGATTGGGAAAAATAATCCAACATAAAGCAAACAAATTAGCCCAATTAAAATTCCTTTGGTGCTTTTGAGTTCAGATATCATTCTAAAATTTAATGCAAAAATGTAAATTTAAAGTGAGACTTTAGTGGCGTTAAATCAAAAACTTATTTCTAAATGAAAATTGCGATTCTTGGAACAAAGGGGATACCTAATAACTATGGTGGATATGAACAGTTTGCTGAATATATATCTCAACGATTAATTAAAAAAGGGCATCTTGTTACGGTTTACAACCCCTCTTTTCACTCATTTAAAGATGATCATTTCCATGGAGTAAGTATCATCAGGAAATATAGTCCAGAAAAACTCATTGGTGGTGCTGCCAATTTTATCTATGATTACTTGTGCCTAAAGGATGCATTAATGCGTGATTTTGATATTATCTATGAGGCAGGTTATCATAGTGTCGCATATTCCCTAAAGTGGTTTGATGTAAAAAGGCTAAAGCACCCCGTTGTGATCACGAATATGGATGGGCTTGAGTATAACCGATCAAAGTGGAATTCATTAACGCAGAACCTAATTAAGAAGTTGGAAAAAATTGCTGTCGATGAATCTCCTTACATGATATCGGATAATATTGGTATCCAGGATTATTATCGCTCAAACTTTAAAAAGGATTCTTTTTTTATTCCGTATGGGGCCGATCTTGTAGAGACATTTGATGAAAAATACCTTATCCATAGGTCACTCACTAAGTTTGGGTACTTTATTTTAGTTGCTCGATTTGAACAGGAAAATAATATTGAAACAGCATTAGACGGCTATAGGTTATCAAAAAGCAAACTTCCTTTTATTGTTGTGGGGAATCATTATACCTCATATGGTAAGTATCTCAAGAGAAAGTATGCAGGAGATGATGTTAAATTTGTGGGAGGTATTTATAAAAAAGATGAATTGGATGCACTAAGACATTATGCTATGGCTTACTTTCATGGTCACTCGGTAGGTGGAACGAATCCGTCTCTCCTGGAGGCCATGTCAAGCAAATGCTTTATTGTCGCGCATGACAATATCTTTAATAAGAAGGTCCTGTATGAATCAGCACTTTATTTTAAAGATGTAGACAGTGCAAGGAATGTCATTGAGCAACTTTCGCAACTCCGTAAGGACAATCAAGATTTATTCATTGAGGAAAATTCCCAACGGATCAAATATGAATATAATTGGAATAAAATTGTTGAACAACATGAGTTGTTATTTGAACAATTATTAAAGCAATCTCATTGAGTATACAACCAAATCAGCAATTTAGGCTCATTAATAGCAGACTAAATATTTTTAAAGGTGCTCTTTACCTATTTAGCTTTACAATTCCCCTATCTCAATATTTTAGTGTTCGGATACTTCTAATCTCTTTTGTACTTACTTTATCTTTAGGTCTAAATCGAATTACACTCTCTACTCTTTTCAGAAGCTCATGGGATATTTTAGTTTATTTAATTGTACTTATTCTTGGACTTCTTTACACGAGTGATCTTACCCAAGGTCTACGAATACTAGAGACTAACTTCAGTCTTTTAGCGGTGCCGGTTCTCTTGAGTGGCCTCTCACTCAATTCAAATCAATTGAATAGACTTTGGCAAAGTTTTATTTTAGGCCTTGTGGTGGCTTCTATAATTTGCCTTTCGTTTGCCTTCGTGTCATTTTCTCAAGATCATCAGTTTGCTCATTTTCTTTACTACAACCTTACCGATCCTATTGGGTTTCAACCCACTTACTTTGCCTATTATCTTTCATTTGCCATTTGTTTATTGCTATACGAACTTTATGCCAAGCAAATGAAAATGTCCCGACTCGCTATTATGGTAGTCGCATTATTTTTGTTCTTAATTTTAATGCTCACTGCAGGCCGAACCGCTTACTTGGGAATGTTATTAATCCTTTCATTTTTCATTCTTAAGTATTTCCTTGATGACACAAGCAATTTAAACAGAACGGTTGCCTTGCTTTCAGTCTTCCTTTTATTATCCATGTTATTTGTTAATTACTTCGATCTAAACACTGCAATGATCAACTCTAAGGATGGCACGGACTTTTGGGAGCGGTTTACCCTTTGGAATTCTGCGCTTCAGGCAAATCCCAACCCTTTATTTGGTGTTGGAACGGGCGATTATAAAGACGTAATAAGCCAATATTATCAAACTCAAGGGATGACAAATTATGCAGATGGAAGCCTTAATTCACATAATGAATTTATTCAGATGTATTTTTCGAACGGAATTTTGGGTTTGTTTTCGTTGTGTCTCCTTATAGGTAGACCAATTTACTTGTCTTTCAAAGTTCAAAACCCTTTAGGAATACTTATTATCTTTCCTTTTATTATCTATGGTATTACCGAAGTTTTTTTGGGTCGATTTCAGGGAATTGTATTTTTTGTGTTTTGTCATCAACTTGTCATTGCTCAATATTACCTAATAAAACCTAAATTGATTCTAAGCAAAAAAAACATACTAAGCACCTAATCATCGCTTATGCTTCCGTTATGAGTCTTTTCCTTAAACTTATTTTTCTTATAAGTGACTTGTTTTTTTTAAACCTGGCAATCGTTCTTTCCTTTGGGCTCGGTGATGGAAATTATTTGAACGCAGCGGGTAACAACGAATTGTATTTGGTTTTATTTAGTAATGTAGGTTGGATTTTTTTGGTGCTTGTATCTAATCCTTACAGTTTAAGCAAGGGATGGTCGGTGTCTAAGATATTTAAGAGCCAGATAGCATTTTTATTTGTTCATATTCTTATCATTTTCTCCTTAGTGGTCTTTTTCAAAAAGAGTTTTTCGATTACGCAGATAATTTTGATTTATTCTTTTTTCATTCCACTTTTCTTCGTGTGGAAGGTGCTAATAATTTTCGTGCGAAGACTCTTTATTAAAGAGATTCCGCATAGGAATTATATTTTAGTGGGACGTAATAAATTATCTGAAGAACTTAGAAAATACTATTTAATAAATTATCAGGAAGGATATCGATTTGGCGGTTATTTTGCCCACGAATCAAATCCTCAACTAATGAATTCATTAGCCGAATATTGTAAGGAAAATGAAGTGCATGAAATATTTTATTGTGTCGATAATCCAAGTCCGACTCAACTTCAGCAGTTAGTGAGTTTTGGATTGGATTCTCTAATAAAAGTTAAGCTTATAGCTGGGGAAACAACACGGAATCAGGCCATACAATTTGATAAGTATGATCAAATTCCCGCCTTTGATTTAGCCACTTTGCCCTTAGATGAGTATCGTAACCAGGTTATTAAAAGAATGTTTGATCTACTTTTTTCAATAATCTTTCTCCTAACTATTTTTTCATGGCTCTATCCGTTGATTGCTATTTTAATTAAGTTGGATTCTAAAGGTCCTGTCTTTTTTATTCAACTTCGGAATGGTCTGAAGAACCATCCGTTTGGTTGCTATAAATTCCGAACTATGAGTTTTGAAAAAAGTGCTGAATTTAAACAGGCTACTAAAAATGATCCTCGAATAACTAGTGTAGGTAAATTTTTGAGGAAAAGTAGCTTTGATGAACTTCCCCAATTTATAAATGTATTTAAAGGAGAGATGTCTCTTATTGGCCCAAGACCGCATCCCATAAAACTTAATGAAGATTTTGCTCAAAAAATTGCCACCTTAACCTCCAGACATTATGTTAAACCCGGATTGTCTGGTTTGGCGCAGTGTATGGGGTATAGAGGTGAAACCCAAACCCTTGAATCAATGGAAAACCGGGTTCGTCTTGATCGGTATTATATTGAAAACTGGACTTTTTGGTTAGACATCAAAATTATCTTTCTTACCATCATTAGTATCCTGCGAGGCAGTGAAAAGGCATATTAACTTTAACTTAAGAATTTATCATTCGAATATTTTTTTATACCGCCATTTCCTTCCTGATTTCCTTCTTGTTTTTTCCTGTATTTATTAAGGTATTGAAACAATGGAAACTGTTCGATTCTTCCGGGAGTCATAGAATCCATTCGGATTTTAAACCTTCTATGGGGGGCATTGCCATTTTGTTAGGGGCCTTAATTTCTCTCTTAATGTGCCTGTCTTTTCAGGATTGGATTAGCTTGCGATTTTTTTTTATTTCCATTGCCTTGATGTTTATCATCGGCCTTCGGGATGATATTCTTGCCCTTACTCCAAAGCAAAAACTCTACAGTCAATTTTTGCCG
>Ga0154020_10001260_pt1 | contig 31435 bp, 32 predicted proteins | sample Klosneuvirus_201_FD_109709 | JGI IMG/M metagenome (GOLD analysis project Ga0154020, IMG submission 109709) | Active sludge microbial communities from wastewater, Klosterneuburg, Austria - Klosneuvirus_20160825_MG | ecosystem: Engineered > WWTP > Aerobic digester > Activated sludge | place...
ACTGTGACTATTTAAAATATTCTTCGTAGAGGTAAGTCCTAAACCAAGTCCATTTGGCTTGGCTGTAAAAAATGGTTCAAATAAATTTTCGAGTTGATCGGTACTCATCCCCTTACCTGTATCCTCTATCCGCAACAAGATGGTGTTCTCTTGTTGCCGTGCACTCAGGGTAAGTTCTCGCTTATCGCCAGTCATGGCCTCAATAGCATTAATGATTATATTAATTAATGCTACTTTCATTTTTGCCTTGTCTAAAAGAATGCGTGGGAGATTTTCAGCAAATGATTTTTGAAGGCTAACCTGGTTGAAATTAATTCTATCTATTGCAAGCTCGAGCGTTTCTTCTACCAATTGCTGAAGATCGACTAGCTGCAAATTAAGTTCTTTCGGCTTCGATGAGTTTAAAAGTTCACTGATGAGCTCCTCTATACGAAGTGCATTACGCCCAATAATTTCGGTATAAACCTTAATGGATTCACTTCCTTCAGGCAGCTCATCATTAATGTGCTCAATTGCCAGCGTTAAGTTGGTTAATGGATTTCTAACCTCATGGGCAATGGTGCGTGCCATTTTTCCTGTTAACGTGAGGCGTTCTGCTTCCAACAATTCTCTTTCTGCCTGCTTGCGCAGCGTGATATCGTGAATGATGCCCTGGTAACAACAAAAGTCAGAAGCTTGATCGGGAATGAAAACACAATTAAAAAGATACCATTTCTTAACACCCCCTTTATTTATCAATTCAACTTCAAAATCTTTAATCTGCTCAACATCTTTGAGCACTGCAAGTGCATACTCATAATCAACTTTATTTGCAAAGAGGTCGCGCAAAAGCAATTGAGTATCCTCAATCAATTCATAACCAAAGAAATTAAGAAAGGCATGGTTAACATTGAGTAGTTTAAAATCTTCTGTAGCCAGAAAAATAGGATCAACAGATCGTTCAAAAAGAGAGCTATATTTTTTTTCCTTCTCATCTAGTGCTCTAATAACTTTAGCTTGTGTTAACGCATACCGAATGCTGCGCTCAAGCATAGATGCATTTAATTCAGATTTTATTATATAATCAGCCGCACCAAATCTGCTCGCATCTATATCCACACGTAGGTCGCCCTGCCCGGTTAATAAAATAGAAGGGATTAAAATATTTTTTGAATGTGCATATAGAATAAGATCTAATCCATTTTCAGCTCCTAACCGATAGTCAATCAAAAACAAATCAAATTTGCCATCCTCCATTAATTTACGCGCCTTTAATGGATTGGGTTCCCAGGCTGTTTCAAATCGAAAGAATTCACTTTGCTTTAAAAATTCCCGTATAATAAGCACATCATCTTCATCGTCTTCAATTATTAAAACGTTGATGGGGCGTGAGTTCATAACTTCGTTCTATTTTGTTGAAAGGGCCACTGTACCAAACCAATAGTTCTCAATTTCTTTAGTAACCTCTACTAGCTCTTGAAAGCGCACGGGTTTACAAATAAAAGAATTCACGCCAAGGTCGTACGTTTGAAAAATATCTTCTTCCGCTTTTGATGTTGTTAGTACAATTACAGGAATTCTTCTTAGCTCCGGATTAGATTTAATTAACTTCAATGCCTCGCGTCCATCCATTTTTGGCATATTTAAATCCAATAAAATTAACCCCGGCTTAGTTACTTTTTCAGTTTTATATCGACCGCGCTGATGCAGGTAATCCATTAAGTCAACTCCGTTTTCAACAAACTGGATATTATGTTGAGTTTGATTTTGTTCCAATGCTTTCTTCATTAGCATTCTATCATCCGGATCATCATCGGCCATGAGAATTGTAATTGGTTTTAAAGTATTTTTCACGAGGAGTGGTTTATTTCACGCGGTAAGATAACGATAAATTTAGAGCCGACCTGTTCTTCACTTACAGCAAGAATGTAGCCCCGATGATTTGATACAATCTTTCTACAAATGGCAAGTCCTATTCCAGTGCCTTCATACTCTAAGCGGCCATGGAGTCGTTGGAAAATATTGAAAATCTTTGCAGCATATTGATTGTTAAAGCCAATTCCATTGTCTTCAATAGTAATCATCAGGTAATTGGCACTCACCAGGTCTGGGTATTGATTCTTAATTTTGTCTTCTGAAAGAATTTTAACACTCACGGTTACCTTAGGCAGCACATCCGTTTTATGAAATTTAATGGCATTACTGATTAGATTCTGGAAGAGCCGTTTTATCTGAACTTTGTCGCCCAGTATGGATTGATCAATGTCGCGAACACTAATTGTTGCGTGCTCGCGTGTAATCTGATTCTCGAGATCATCCAGTACCTCGGTGATAATATAGGTGAGATTCAGGTTTTCAAACTGCGATGTGCCACGGGAAGCCCTTGAAAAAGATAACAAATCCTGAATGAGCACTTGCATGCGTGACGCTGCATTTTGCATGCGATGAATATAATCATGCGCACCATCAACATCTTTATATTCGCGGGTTAACAGATCTCCGAAGGCTCTTATTTTGCGCAACGGTTCTTGCAAATCATGCGAGGCTACGTAAGCGAATTGTTCTAAGTCTTCGTTTGATCGTCTTAAATCCTCATTTATTAGTCGCAGTTGTTTGTCTTTGTTTTTTCTTTCCGTGATATCAGAAAATGTAGCCACAAAACCATCTTCTAATTTTACAGCCTCCACATGAAACCATTTATAAAAATTTGGATCAGAAAAGAGTCTTTCGGTTATCAGCGGATCGCCAGTTTCCACTAAATCAACATAGCGATCAAAAACTCCATCCTCTATGGTGCTGGGCATTTCTTTCAGTAAACTTTTTCCTATCAAATCAACTTCTTCTTTGCCTGTTAATTTTACGCTTTCCTGATTAGCAAGAATCCATTCGAAGTCAACAATCTTTCCGTTTTCTCTTACCGCCTTATAAGCCATAATACCACTAAGCGAATTGTTAAGGATATTACTTAACAGGGATTGAGTGAACTGACGAAGGGCTATTTCCTCCTTGAGCGATTTATTGTTTTCCAATAACAATAACTCAGCATTCATTTTCTTTTGCAAAGCCGTTAGTGTTCTATAAAACAGAATAACCGATGCCCCAATAGCTAATAAAGAGTAGATAAGAATTGCAAAGGGAGCAATTTCACGAAAGGTAGCTTCCTTTTGAGCTCGCGATAAAGAAATTTGAGCCTGTGCTTCTTGAATTTCTTTTACGAACCTTCGAATTTCTTCCATGTTTCTTTTGCCTTCTAGTAATAAGTTTTTTTCGTAAGTATCCAAATACAAACTTGAATTGGCTGTGTTTGCCAGAATACGACTGATAATAAGAAACTGGTAGTTTATCCGGCTTTGCAAAGTATCAACACGTTGGCGCTGTTGCGGATTTTCTGAGACCAGGCTATCCAGTGTATTAATTTTTGATACAATTGATTCGACCGCTAAAGTATAGGGCGTTAGAAAAAGAGTGTCTCGTGTAAGTTGGTATCCGCGGTGCCCGGTTTCAGCATCTTTAACAATTGAAAACACCTCTTCCAAAACTTGCAACACCCGATTTGAGTGGCGGAATTGCTTTACCTCTTCAATGTAATTATTAAGATTACGGTAGGTTAAAATACTAACCGTGGTGAGTACAAGTACAATAAGAAACAGTGTGATCTGTGTGTAGTATTTTTTAAACATGTGGTTTAATTTCTACAAGTTGTGGAGGCGGTTTCTAAAGTCATGCTTATTAATAAGTCTTAATTGCTGAATTGTTACCATTTCAATATGGCCTGCTTTTTACTTACTCATAATCAAACAAAATTAAATCCAAGGATTATGAAAATGAAAAACAAAATTTTTAGTGCTTTGTTCGTGATCGCACTTATATCTGTATTTGCTGTTCAACGCGCAGATGCCCAATCTACTAAAAGAGCCGGTATTAAAGGCGGACTCAATGTAAGTAATTTATACATAGACGATATTAACGATGAGGATGCGCGGATTGGAGCAAACGTAGGTTTTTATGGACAGGTTTTATCAAATGATGTAGCTGCCTTACAGTTGGAATTACTTTATTCCACTAAAGGCGCACACGCTATGTACACCGCAGGCGCCTTAAATCAGGAAGTAAAATACAATTTGAACTACCTTGATCTTCCCGTGCTTGCCGCAATTAAATTAGGGAAGTCGGCCGAGATTCACTTAGGTGGTTACGCTAGCTATTTATTAAACGCCAATATTTCTTACAAAGGTGATTTGGCAAATGGTAGCGATGAAATTGATAAGGATCAACTTAAATCGTATGACTACGGATTAGCCGGAGGTATAGGGTTTAATTTTGGAGCTGTTCAGATAGGCGGCCGCTACAACTATGGACTTGTAAAAATTGCAGATACTGATGGAGCAAGAGCCGTGATTGGTGATTCCAAAAATTCAAACGCACAATTATTTATTGCCTTTAATCTAACGAAGTAAGAAGCAATCAATTTGAAACAAAACTCCCACTTTGATAACAGAGCGGGAGTTTTTTATTGAAGTGGTTTTTTGAAGGTGTTCTACAACTTAAAGGTGTAGCGCACCTAAATCACTATTACATTGGTATATTATAAAGTTTAAGCTTATTATATAAAGTCTTACGATCGATGTTTAATAAATCTGCAGCTTTCGATTTGTTATAAGCAACCTTTTCAAGTGCTTCAATAATGGCCTGACGCTCGGCCGAGCCCGCAATAGATTTTAACACTCCTTTACTTTCATCAACGCCTACCAGGCTATCGTCCATAGTTACCTGCAGAATCTCTACCGGCAAACTATCTTTTAATATTTCATCTCCAGTTGTCAATAAAACTGAACGCTTCACTACGTTGGTTAGCTCGCGTAAATTTCCATGCCAATAGTAGTTTTTTAAATATTCCGTAACATCCGCAGAAAAGGATTGCACATTCTTCTGCAATGAAGCATTAGCTTTTTTAAGGAAATGATCCGCAAAAACCATGATATCATCTCTTCGTTCACGCAAAGGCGATAATTGAATTTTAAATTCGTTTAATCTATGAAAAAGGTCTTCTCTAAATTTACCTTCTTTCACTGCTTTGCTTAAATCTTCGTTAGTAGCTGCAATAATCCGCACATCAATAGCGGTGTCTTTCGTGGCGCCAATCCTTTTAATCTTACGTTCCTGAATTACCCGTAGCAGTTTGATTTGATTTTCATACGAAAGATTTCCTATCTCATCTAAAAAAATCGTTCCACCATTCGCCACTTCAAAACTCCCAGGCTTATCGTTTACAGCTCCGGTAAACGATCCTTTCATGTGCCCGAAGAGTTCACTGCCCGCCAGTTCTTTAGGCAAAGCTCCGCAGTCAATCGCAATAAAAGGATTTTTGTTCCTCTTACTGAAACGATGTATCGATTGGGCCACAAACTCTTTTCCCGTGCCTGTTTCGCCATGAACAATAACCGACATATCAGATGGCGCAATGAGTTCAATATATTTTTGTACCGTTTTTGACTGAATGCTCTTGCCAACAATAAAATCAGAAGTGGTAAGTTTCTCGTGAGAGGAGTTCTTAGAATTTGAATCGGTAGTCGCGCCCGCTTGTTGATTTTTTTTGGTTTCGTTTTTCTCAAGGGTTTCTTTAATCGTTACCAGGAGTTCATCAGGAAATAAAGGCTTGGTAACATAATCACTGGCACCAAATCGAAAGGTTTCGACAGCGGTGCGCACATCCGAATAGCCAGTAATAATTACAACTGCAGACTTTGGTGAAAGTATTTTTATCTTTTGTAAAACCTCTAAGCCTGTATAGTCGGGCAAGCGATAGTCGCAAAGGATTAAATCAATACTATGGTTACGAAGAATCTGCAGTCCATCTTCACCGTTGCCGGCAATTTCTACCTGGTAACCATTCTTAATCAGAAATCTTGAAAGGGTAAGACAGATGTCTTTATCATCATCTATTATTAAGATATGCGCCATGGGGTTTTGTATTAATTATTTGAGAAATCTACTTGTTGTAATGCTTCGTCAAGAGCTTTTTTAGATAAGGGCTTTGGCAAAAAATAATCAGCTCCTTTTTTAATTGCATTACTCGCTTCGGTGTCGTGGGCGCTGATCACAATGATCTTAGAAGGCACATCCATGTCTCTTAATTTTTCAACAAGGTCATAGCCTGTCCCATCCTTTAAATTCAAATCGATTACGTACAAATCGTATGGAGTGGTGGTGGTTTTATAAAGTCCCTCTTTTATACTTAACGCATAATCTGCTTTAGCACCTCGCCTTTGAAGATGCTTAGTAACTAAAACGCAGATATCAATCTCATCATCCACCACTAGAACATTCCACATAATTTTTTAATTAACCCACTATTTAATACCATTCTGCTTTATCAAGCGGTTGCGCTCCATTTGTTCCCATTCCTGCTGGTTGAAAAAAGGAAAAAACATTTTTATAAGTACTATTGAAGCAACCATGAATAAAACATATCCCAAAAAAACAGAACCTAATACGATAATAATGTCCATCAGTAGTTTCATAAATCTTGAGTTTTGTTATTGCCAATAGCACAATTCAAAAACGTGCCATACAACAAATACCCAAAAACCCGATTCTGAGAACTACTTGTGGCAATAAATCTACAGTAGATGAGTATAAATTCCTCATTCCTCCTCATTTTAACTTCAATTATCACATTTTGTTTATTGGCACAACTATTCGATTGCTAAAGAAAATCAAATCAAAATATTATGAGAGACATACTTTATTTACTCGCTGTTGTATTGCTAATAGGCTGGATTTTAGGATTCTTCTACTTTAATGTAGGGGCTCTTATCCATGTACTTCTTGTGCTTGCTATTATTTCCATCCTATTCCGGTTGATAGGTGGTGGCCGAGCCTAACCGCACTTTCATATCTTTATTGTAAACCCCAAATTTGAAAAAGCATCAACCATGGAAAGCTTACACCTTTAAACTTCTGCTTGCTGCAGGGGCTTTAATAGCAATTATTTTTATTGCCGGTTTAGTAGCATCTGTTGCTTTGAGAAATAAATTAGTAACGGAACTCTCAAAAGGTGATGGCTCAGTTAATTCAGTACAGATTAATTTTTTTACAAGATCGATTAGTTTAGATCACTTGGTGCTTGATTCAGAAACTTCTGATCTTCCCTTACGGGGAAATATTAACAGGGTAAAATTTTCTGGCATTAGTGTTTTTAAACTACTAACAGGCAAGGGCATTCAGATTAAAAACATTACTCTGGACAGTGGCGATGTTGCTTTTACTCTTTCAAAAAGAGATTCCAGCAAAAAAACCAATTTATCTTATCCCATCGCTGTTGAAAGTTTCACGGTTAATAAGCTGCGCTTTTCAATAAAGAAAGACTCCGTTCTTCAGCTGAAAGCAATTGCGAATATGTCTTTTGGATCTTTCAAGTATGATAGTACTTTTTCATTTCAGGGCTTGGGCAAAGTATTTCATCATCTTACTGGTTCTTTTAGTGACTTAAGTTTTTCTGAAGCAACTGGCTTCTATAAAATTTCCGCTGATAAGATTGAATTTAATAGCAATGATCAATCTTTAATTATTGATTCCATAAAACTTAGTCCCAATTATGGTAAGATTGAATTTGGCCAGGCTAAAGGCAAACAATTAACACGCATTGATCTTTCAATACCCAGGATTTTGCTTTCTCGTCTTAATTATAAAAGTCTTTTTGATAGCATCCTTTCTGTTTCAAAGTTATCCGTTGAAGAACCGAAGCTGCAAGTCTTTCGCGATAAGCGGCTTCCTTTTATTAAAAAAGATGTGGTGCCTATGCCTATGTATAGTCTTTTAAAACTTCCCTTCAAAATTAAGATTGATAGTGTTAGCATTCAGCAAGCTACCATTGTGGTGGAAGAAATTGCCGAAGACGCAAAAACACCTGGGTATGTAGTGTTTAATAATGTAAAGGGTCTTCTAACTGGTCTTAACAATCAAGCGCAAATACCAACGATGCTTAATGCCACGGGCAACTTTATGAAAACCGGTTTGATTGAAGCGGAGTTCATGTTTCCTATCGATACCACAAAGAACTATACAGCCAAAGGAAAAATTTCAAACGTGCCGTTCAATGAATTGAATACTATGACAGAGGCAGCTGCCTCGCTAAAATTTGAATCAGGATTATTAAATAATCTTTATTTCAATTTCTCATACAACGATTATAAATCTCTGGGTGAGGTTCAACTCAACTATAAGGATTTAAAAATTGTAAGTTTAAATCAGGACAAATCCAAACAAAAAATAAAATCAGCTTTAATTAATGTGCTGTTAAAAGACACAAAAGATAAATCAACGCCCGTGAAAGACAGGAAAGGTAAAATTGAAATCGATCGCGATCGCAAGCGCTTTATTTTTAATCTCTGGTGGAAATCTCTTCAGTCTGGACTAAAGGATAGTATTATGGGTAGTGCTAAGAAATAAATTATTTACTTCTTAGCCTTAACTTCTTTAGCTTGTGCTCGCCTCTCTCTTCTTAATTCAGCTTTGGATTTAGGGACAAACTTAATCGTGTTATCGGTTTTCATTTCAAATGCTTTTACAAATGCATTAGTAAAAATATTCCAAATCGTTGGCCAGGTTTTAGTCTTTATATTATTTAAGTTACCCGTTAGCGGTACTTTTGTTGCAAACTGATCTTTCTTCTGGTTCTCAAAAATCTCAACAAAGAAACCTACGATAGACTGCCATACCAGATTAAACATATTCTGCTTGTCCTCCTTCCAATTTACAACCTTTACATTTTGCGCGAGTGGCTTTATGTACCCCTTAATAACTCCATCTAAAATCGTCATTTCTGAATATAAAAAGAACGTGCCTTTTTCAATATCAATCTTGCTGTAGGCCAAAAAGAAATCATTCAAAGCTGGCATATTAACTTTTTCAAATTTCAAATCCATATCTAAATCCGGAATCTCTTTCAATACATTAATATTCATATCAATGCTTAGTTGGCCATCGCCAATTGAGGTTGCTGTAAGATTAACTTTAGAGGGCAGTGTTCCCGTTTGCTTCTCAGCGTTATTTAAGTTGGTTGCTAGCAAGTTCAACTGTTTTAAATTCAGATCCACCTTGGGGTTTGTGGTGAAATCATAAAAGAAGACAGAGCCATTAATTACTTCCAATCGATTAATTTGCAATGGAATTAATTTTTTAAGTGGCACAGTCCAATCCACATCTTCGCCCGCTTGATTATTTTCCTTTCCTTCAGAGTCCTTATTGCCACCAATAAAATTCAACGCAGAGTTTTCAAATATCACCTCTCCCACCACAGAGCCGTGAATCAATGCACGCCACTCAACAGAAAGATCGGTTGAGGGAATATCTATAAAAGGCACCTTTTCGTTTCCTTCCGTTTTAAAAATCTTAAGATCATGAATTATATAGGCACCTCTTACTAACCAAATGTCAACACCCGAAATTGAACCAGAGTATCCGGGAATATTAGCAAGCACTTTATTAACGTGCCGGGTTACAAAGTACGGAAGCATAACCCTTCCAATTAACAAAAGCAAAAGAATACTGCCTATAACAATGTGTCTCTTTTTAATTATAATCTTGCTCATAGCTATTCTCTTGAGGTACTTCAACTATTTTAAATTTAACTGCATTCTTATAAGGAACTATTCCTTTACCATGCTTTGAAGCATATACAGAAGTGAATTCAGCGCCAAAAAGAAAAATCAGCGTGGAGTAATAAACCCAAATTAAAATGATGACAAAGGCACCCGCAGCGCCATAAGCTGAATTTATGTTACTGTTACCCAGATAAAAACCAATCAGGTATTTACCTACCGTAAAAAGTACTGTTGTAATAAATGCACCTACCCATACATCGCGCCATCGGATTTTAGCATCCGGCAAAATTTTAAACAACAGCGCAAAAATCAATGTGATGATGGCCATTGATACTACAAGATTTGCGGCTGCCACAAGGTAAGCGGTAAGGCCATCAAATATTAGGTTGACTTTATTTTGAATTAAAACAAGAATAGTATCAAGGAGCAATGAAACAAGCAGCACAAAACCAAAACTAACTACCATAGCAAATGACAGTAATCGGTTAATAATATATTTTAACCAACCCTTATCAGGTTTTGGTTTTATTCCCCACATTTTATTTAAACTTGTTTGCAATGAAACAAACACGGTAGTAGCGCTAAAAATTAGCGTACCAATTCCAATAACGCGGGCAAAGGCACTACTCATATCATAGGTAGCGTTGAGAATTATCTTTTCAATTTGCTCCGTACTTTCTCTACCAATTAGCCTGGCTATTTGATTAAGCAATTCTTGTTGAACTAAATCGCGCTCGTAAAAGGCAGAACCTATGGAGAGCGAAATCATGATGATAGCTGGCAACGAGAAAATTGTTGAGAATGCTATGGAGCCAGCATATAGAAATGAATCGTTATTAAAATAGCCCGAAACCGTGCACTTAATAATTGACCAATAATTTGGCGAGATTTTTTTTTCGTAGGGTAACACACGTAACTATTGACAATAAATGTACCTGCCTATTAAAGTGGTTTGAACGCGCTTTAATTGAGAGTCATAAGAAAATTATTCCCCGCCCGATGGGGCGTAATCTCCACAGTTAGTTGCTTATTTTGGTCAATGCGCTGGATTAGTTTTCATTATGCGCTGGCATGATAATTAAGTCAATAAGATTTAAAACCTTCTACATGAACAAAGCAGAGCCCTTTTACAAAAAATTAAGCTTTAACCTTTTATCCATCGGATTAATTTGTGCCGCGCTTTTTCTGGCTAAGGATTTAATTCTACCCATTCTCTTTGCAATATTGTTGGCCACGTTACTTTTACCAGCAACAAAATTCTTAAGTAGGAGAAAACTCTCAAAAACGTTTTCCATAATAATACCTTTGGCTATTGCCATAATTATAGGCAGTGCAATAATTTATTTTCTATCCAAGCAAGTAGCCAATTTTATGGCCGATGTACCAACTTTAAAGGAACGGCTCAATGACATAGGCTCGTCCATACAGCACTGGTTTAACGATCAAACACACATTACGGTGCGTAAGCAAAATCAATACATTGATCAAACATTAGATAACCTAAAAGAAAAAGCTCCGCAAATAGCGAGTGTTACGTTCGGTTCAATAACTGGGATGCTCCAATACGTAATCTTGCTTCCTGTTTATACCTTCCTGATTCTTTATTACAGATCCGTAATTAAAACATTTATTATTGGCGTTTTTAAAAACGGATCTAGGGAAAATGTAACTGATATCCTGACTGAATCAACTAATATCTCTCAGAAGTATGTAATGGGGTTAATGATTGAGACAGCCATCGTATTTACACTCAATGCAATCGGATTTTTGATTATAGGAGTTAAGTACGCAATCTTCATGGCGTTGCTAGCTGCACTCCTCAATTTGATTCCCTATGTAGGTATGCTGGTAGCTAACATAATATGCATATTAATAACTCTTGTGTGTTGCACCGATGCCAACACCAGCCACGCAATTTGGGTAGGTGTTGTATTACTGGCCGTTCAGTTTGTAGATAATAATTTTGGAATGCCCCTAATTGTTGGAAACAAAGTACGCATCAACGCCTTAGTAACAATAATTGGTGTGTTGATTGGTGCTAAGCTTTGCGGAGTACCCGGAATGTTTTTAGCAATCCCTATCCTTGCCGTTGCAAAGGTGATCTTTGACAGGGTACCAGAATTAAAACCCTGGGGCGGATTGTTGGGTGATGGAACGAGTGCCGAAGAAAAAGAAGTGTTAGCTGAATGAGAAGATCTACGTCCAATAAAATTTTAGATGGCACAAAAATAATCAATTCTTAAAATATGAGTGCCGGCTTTTTACCGACACTTTATGCCTTACTAATTTATATCCGATACAACTGGGTTTCCAGTATTCACCCATTCATTCATTCCACCACCATAATTTTTAACGTTCTTAATTCCGTTCTTTGCCAGTAATGAATAAGCAATGGCAGTGCGGTCACCTGACTGGCAACTGATAACAACTTGTTTATCGGTATTAAATTTTTTAAGGTTTGCCTCTAATGTGCCTACAAAAATATTTTCAGCACCTTTCATGTGACCAGCTTTATATTCTGATTCTCCTCGTACATCCACCAACTGAATATTATTATTCTTATAAAGATTTTTAAATTCGTCTAAGCCTATCACATTACTCTTTTCCAATGTGCCTCCAAACATTGTAATGTCATCGATGTATCCATAAATATTATCCAACCCAATGCGCATTAACTTTCGCGTTAAGTCTTCAATTTGGCCGGCAGTAGCAACCAACATAAATGGTTCTTCATAATTAACAAACCAGCCGGCCCAGGTAGCGAACGCATTGTTGCCTTGTATGTTAATGCTGCCCGGAATGAATCCCTTAGCAAACTCTACTTTATTTCTCGCGTCAATTAACTTAATGCCTTTAGCTATTGCTTCTTTAAAAGAAGCTGCGTTTAATTTTTTCACTTTAGGAATTTCCGTAAGCAGCGGACGATCAACCTTATTCAGTTTTTTCATCATAGCAAAATACTTAGGCGGTTCGGGTTGATCCTCTAATAAATATTTTACAAATCCGGTTTCATCTTTTGGATATTGAAAAGCCCAATTGCGAACTTTCTCATAGCCAACAGTTGTGCTTGGTACTGCACCTAATGCTTTGCCGCATGCAGAACCAGCGCCATGCCCAGGCCACACCTGAATGTAATCGGCCAACGCATTAAATTTCTTTATGGATTGGTACATCTGTTTGGCACCAATATCCATCGTGCCTTTTATGCCAGCAGCCTTCTCCAATAAATCAGGACGACCAATATCGCCTACAAAAACAAAATCACCTGTAAATAACATTACGGGTTCTTCACTGGCCGGATGATCCGTTAGCAAAAAGCTAATGCTTTCGGGTGTATGGCCAGGTGTATGCAAAACTTTTAAACTCAGGTTTCCTACTTTAATAACATCCCCATCCTTTAAACCCACATGTGGAAATTCATATTGCCAACCCTCGCCACCTTCATCGGTCAAATACATTTTAGCACCGGTTAGAGCAGCCAGTTCACGCGATCCTGATAGAAAATCGGCATGAATATGCGTTTCCGTAACATGCGTTATTTTCATGTTATTCTGCCGTGCAATTTCAAGGTAGGTGTCAACGTCTCTTTTCGGATCAATCACAATGGCAACGCCCTCTTTTTGACATCCTATAAAATAACTGGCCTGAGCCAAGGTTTTATCGTAAACGTGTTGAAAAAACATATAAAAACTAGTTAGGTAGAAGACCGTTTTATTGAGCCTATAAATATTATTACAAAGGTACAATTCTGCATCAAAAGCATTTGTGACATTGATCACAAACTTGCGTGATTATTGCTAATTCACTCATAAATTTTGTTGCCTTTCAACAGCCAAACTCCCCATGTTTTGTTATACGCATGCACATTTTTAGTTGGTTTACTTTGATTATCCACAACAGGGTTATCTTCGTTTACCCATTCAAAAATTCCACCCACCATATTTCTCACATTAGTAAAACCAGCCTTGGTAAGTTTTTGCGAAATCTTTTCGCTGCGATATCCAACAGAACAATAAACAATAATTTGCTTGTCTTTCGCCACAGACTCAACTGCTTTGAGATTAAAATCATCATACCCTACAAATAATGCATCCTTCAAATGACTTATTAAAAACTCATTGGGTTCTCGGGCATCGATAAACAGAACATCTTTTTTTCCAACTGCTTCGGCAACGGTTATCTCTTTTGCAGAATGCGAGAGTAATGAGGCAAGCTTTTTATTGAATGCATCACTTTGAGTTTGCGCTTCGATAGATGAGTGCACTAAAAAGGCTGCAACTATAAAGTAAATTCTAATACTCATATTAATCATTCATTTGATTTACCTTTTCCTGTATTGGTTTGAAAGGACCATACTTATGTTGAGTAGCATCAAACTCATCATCGTAAGGCCCGAAGGGATGATCAATAGGCTTTTTAGATATGTCGGGCCAATCGCCACTTAAATCTTTAGTAGGCCGGGGCATGGAGTTAACATACGCTGCAACATCCCAGGTTTCTTCATCTGTTAGTTGAGGCGCATCCCAGGTGGCACCATAAGGCATGTTAGCTTTTACATATCCGGCAAATCGTGAGAGGCGGTAAAGACCTGCACCAATATTATAACTGCCTTGTCCCCACAAAGGCGGATACTGCCATGCGCTTTTATCAGCCAACATAATTCCTTCGCCATTTTTTCCATGGCATACAATGCATTTTTCATAGGCAATTTTTCCTTTCTCTGCACTGGCTGATCTATCTAAAAAAGCTACGTTTATTAATCCTGCACCTTTCGGCTCTTCTCCCTTCGGCACTTCACTTCCCAGCCACATAATATAAGCACTCATCGCCTTCATCTCACGACTATCAAGCGCAAGTGATTTTCCATTCAGGCTTCTTTCAAAACAATCATTGATTCTCTTATCAAGAGTTTCAATGAAACCCGAGCGCGGCCTAAACTTTGGATAGGTGGATGCCACGGCACTATAATTATTACCAAAGGGTCTTGTGCCGGCATCCAAATGTCAATTTTGACAATTCATACCACTACTAATTTGTAGCACACTTCCCTTAGGGCCAAGGTATTTTGAGGTTTGCACAATGAGATCACGGCCGTATTTAATTAACTCCCCTTCTTCATCATTTGATATTTCGTTTAGATCAGGTGCTTTCCAAAGTTTAGCCTCAGGAATTGGAAGAGTTTCTTGTTGTGGTGTGCTAATAATTTTTTCAGGTGAAGGGGTGGAAAAATAAGTGATGAGTAAAATTCCAATAATCATAACCACAACTGGTACTGCCACATTAGTCAACAGGCGAGGCAACTTATCATGGTTAAATATGTTTTTCATTAATCTTGTAACATGAAAGAATGAGTAGCCTAATGCGGTAGTTTCTCTTGAATCAATCCATATATCCAAGTGCCAGCAATAGCACTTAACAAAGTAACTATCACTACTAAAAAGCCACTGCCAATTTGTGCAAACAGCGGTCCGGGACATGCGCCAGTAATAGCCCAACCTAATCCGAATATAAAGCTACCGAACACAGTACCCCAATGAAATTGCTTGTCGTGAAAAACAACTTTCTCGCCTTGTATAGTCTTAATATTAAATCGCTTAATAAACCAAACAGAAATAATACCCACCACTATCGCTGTACCAATAACACCATACATATGAAAGGAATGTAATCGGAACATCTCCTGAATTCGGTACCAGGAAATTATCTCAGCCTTTACAAACACAATTCCAAACACGATGCCTGTTACCAGATACTTAATGTTAGACCCTATTAAAGTCTCTTTGGCAATCTGATCGTTTGGGGCATCACATTCGATAGGATGTGTTACAGCACTCTCTACAAATTCATCATTCATTTTTTGCATACACTCCTATTAAAATTTCATTAACCATGGAAAAAGAAGGTGTACCATCACAAACCCTCCGGCCATAAAAAAACAACTTGCCACAACAGAAGCCCACTGTAAATTAGAGATACCCATAATAGTATGGCCACTGGTGCAACCTCCTGCATAGCGCGTTCCAAATCCAACCATAAAACCACCCACTACAAAAAATAGCAATCCTTGTAGGGTGAATAAATTTTCAAAACTAAAAATTGAAGCCGGCATTAGGTTGCCATCTACCTGAACATGCAATGCCTGAAGATCAGTAATTGTTTTTTCTGCGATAACAATTGAATTTGGGTTGGTTAAAAACCGCGTAGCAAGAAGGCCGCCCAGCAACACACCTCCAACAAAAAACAAATTCCAGACCTCGCGCTTCCAGTCATATTTAAAAAAAGAAATGTTAGCTGGAAAGCATGCCGCACATGCATGCCGCAACGAGGATGAGATACCTAAATGTTTGTTGCCAAGTAGCAATAAAGCAGGCACAATTAAGCCAATAATTGTTCCGGCTACATACCAGGGCCACGGTTGTTCAATCCATTCCATCATAGGATATAAAATTTACTCAAGGTACTCACAAATTACTTTGGCAGAAAACATAGTAAGCTTACACTTTGTTCGTTATAGTAGATAGTTTAAAAAAGTTTCTAAAAGACATAAAAATGAATCATGAAATTAATAATATTGAAACCAATAATGCGACTACCATTCTTCCTTTTCGGGTTTCTTATTTCAACAGTTGCATTTGCGCAAACTCCGGTAAAGGGCGTTGTTTATGATCGGGTTGGCCCTATTCATGGTGTGATTGTTACCGAGCAAGGCGTTGATAGCTTAAATTCCGTTGTAACCAATAGCATGGGAGAGTTTGAAATTAAAACAGCCAACTCAAATCCTACATTGTCATTTACTTTTGTAGGATTAGTTACTAAAACCATTCAGGTAAAAAATAAAACCCCGCTTAGAGTAAAAATGAAGTTTGATACCAAACGGTACCAACCCATCGAAAAATATTAACGGGCACTGGCTGCTTCCTTTAACAACAATGGACAAATCACATAGCGCTCATCTTGTGTATCGGAATAAACCGATTTTAACAAGTTAATCACATTATTAATTCCAATCCGATTACACCATTCAAAAGGACCATAAGGATAATTAGTGCCCAACTTCATAGCAAGATCAATATCCGAACGCGAAGCGGTTCCTTCTTCTACGGTGTAAAACGCTTCATTAATAATCATACAAATAATGCGGGGTGTTACTAATCCAACCGAATCGGCAACAGGTTTAAAATCGGTACCCAATTTCTTACAGATCAATGTAAGTGTTGGAACGTCAGATTGTTTCCGCATACTTATTTCCAGCAGGTCACGATTTAAAAATGTTGGCAGTCCACAAAATCCGAAACTTATTAAGTTATCAATATCCCCGTTTTTAAAAATGGTTTTAAGAGTAATCAATGAAGCATTGAAAAATATTGGTAACTCCTTAGTCGGTTTATAACTATCGATCGAATCAGGATTTGGGATAAAATCAAAAACTACATCAACCTGATTAATAACTTCACTAAGTTGAATATGCGCAAGGCGATGATGCCAAAGATGTGTATCCCCAAATTTTTGCTTGGCTTCCTCTAGATTAAGTTGCTCGCCAATGACTAAAATATTCATACAGAATGTCGATATTTGATCAAAAGTAACACACCCAATCTTATGAAAGAAGTCATCTACTCCGCCAACGCACCTGACCCAATTGGTCCATACAGCCAAGCCATTAAAGTGGGTTCAATGCTTTTTGTTTCTGGGCAAATTGCTATTGATAAAACAACCGGAAGAATAATCACCGAAAATATTACAGAAGAAACCAATATGGTTTTAAGAAACATAAGTGAGATTCTTTCCGTTTCGGGTATGGATTTTTCTCATGTAGTAAAGTGTTCCATTTTTCTAAAAGACATGAGTCAGTTTCCTGTGGTTAACGAAGCTTATGGAAAAAAATTTACAACCAATCCACCAGCCCGCGAAACGGTAGAAGTTAGCAGACTGCCTAAGGATGCAAATGTTGAAATCTCCTGCATTGCTGTGAAATAATTCGGCTTTTCAAGTCATTATTTCTCTTCTCCCTCAACCCCTTTTCTACCTCGCACGCGTAAGAATTTCATACCTTTGACTTCTTGTTTTAATAGAGGTTAATGAAAGCAGTTCGAGTACGTTTTGCCCCGAGTCCTACAGGAGCACTTCACATTGGTGGAGTGCGCACAGCCTTATATAATTATCTGTTGGCAAAAAAAACTAATGGAACCATGATTCTTCGGATTGAAGATACAGACCAAACACGGTTTGTGCCTGGCGCTGAAGAATATATTAAAGAATCGCTTGCGTGGGTTGGAATAAAAATAGATGAGGGTTTTAGCGTTGGGGGACACTATGAACCATATAGACAATCCGAAAGGAAATTGATTTATAAAGAATACGCACAGAAACTAATCGATACGGGTCATGCTTATTATGCATTTGATACCAGTGAAGAGCTTGAAGCAATGCGAAATCGATTAAAAACTGCCGGCTCATCTAATCAACAGTACAGTGCAGCAACGCGGCTCACCATGAATAATTCACTCACTATTTCTAAGGATGAATTGAATAAAAAATTAGAGAGTGGAGATTCTTATGTCATTCGCTTGAGTGTTCCTAGTGATGAAGAAATTCACTTGAACGACTTGATCCGTGGCGAAGTGAACGTAAACTCTTCGCAAATTGACGACAAGGTTTTAATGAAATCGGATGGCATGCCCACCTACCATCTTGCCAATGTAGTTGATGATTATCTAATGAAGATTTCGCATGTAATTCGAGGTGAAGAGTGGTTGCCCTCTGCTCCGTTACATGTTTTACTTTATCGTTTTTTAGGTTGGGAAAACGATATGCCTCAATTTGCTCACCTGCCTTTGCTTTTAAAACCCGATGGAAACGGGAAACTCAGTAAGCGCGATGCCGATCAAATGGGGTTTCCAATCTTTGCACTTAACTGGACAGATCCAAACACGAGTGAGTTAGCCAAGGGATTTCGGGAATCTGGATACTTACCTGAAGCGCTGATTAACTTCCTGGCTTTCTTAGGTTGGAATCCGGGCACAGAGCAAGAGTTGTTCTCGATGAATGAATTGATTGAAGCCTTTTCGATTGAACGAATTGGTAAAGCAGGCGCTCGGTTCGATATTCAAAAAGCACAATGGTTTAATCAACAATACTTAAAAGAAAAAACAGATAAAGAGCTTTCTCTTTACCTATTAGAATCGCTGGCAAAAGAAAACATTCCTTGTTCAAAAGAAAAAGCAGCGAAAATTTGCGGTGTGATGAAAGACCGGGTAACATTTACTCAAGACTTTTGGCTTCAAGGTAAATTCTTTTTCGAAGCACCAAAATCATATGACGAACAAGTGATTAAAAAGAAATGGAATGATGAGGCCATTCTGGTGTTAACCGCATTCAGTCAGGTCATAAAACAACTTACCAGTATAACCGCTGAAACGGCTAAGGCTGCTCTGGAAAGTGTAACCACTTCCTTAGGTATCGGTGCAGGTAAAATTCTACAGGCACTTCGGGTTTCTATTACAGGCCAAGCTTCTGGCCCCGATTTGATGATAACAATGGAGATTTTAGGCGGTACAGAAGTTGCAAATCGAATAGACCATGCCTTAAATACGTTGAAAAAAACTGCTTGAATATATGGCAAAGAAAACTGATAAACCCAGTAAAAAACAGGGTAAGCCAAGAGTACATAAAGAATTGACTGGCTTTGAAATCTCCATCGATCAATTTGGTGAGTTAAAATCGAATTTAGCAATCGAAAAATTGAATGCATTTTTAGATGAAAATGTAGATGATATAAAACTACTTGAGCGCGAGGAGAAATCAGAGGCAAAAAAAAGGAAGAAAAAAAACCTATAGCAGGTTAACTTCAGAAGGAAAAAAGAAATAAACTTTTTAATATCCATCATTTAAGGTACTAACAACGTAAATTGATATGGCAGCATCACACGTAATCGATTATCAAATAAAAGGTGAAAGTATTCAAATAGTAGAAGTAGAGTTAGACCCCATGGAAACCGTAATTGCTGAAGCGGGCGCAATGCTTTTCATGGAAGAGGGGATTCTCTTCGAAACCAAAATGGGCGATGGCGCCAATCCAACTCAAAGTGTATTTGATAAATTGCTCTCGGCAGGCAGTCGCCTACTTACAGGGGAATCCCTTTTTATTACGCACTTTACAAATGGAGGAAATAAAAAAGCCAAGGTTGGTTTTTCAGCTCCTTACCCAGGCACAATCATTCCCATTGATTTAGCAGCAAGTCCTAATCACGAATTAGTTGTTCAAAAGGATGGCTTTTTATGTGCTGCCTTCGGCACTAAACTAACTATGGTTTTCAATAGAAAGATAGGCTCTGGATTAGTTGGTGGAGAAGGTTTTATCTTACAAAAATTACAGGGCGATGGTAAAGCCTTTGTGCATGCTGGTGGAACCGTTATAGAACGCACCTTAAATAATGAGACTTTACGAGTTGACACAGGCTGTGTAGTTGCGTTTGAATCGCACATCGATTTTGATGTTGAGACTAGTGGAAGTTTAAAATCGATGGTGTTTGGTGGCGAAGGAATTTTTCTAGCTACACTTAAAGGCACGGGTAAAATCTGGTTACAGTCTATGCCAATCCGAAAATTAGTTCAGGCGTTGGCTCCTTACGGAAGAAACTCAAGAAAAGAAGCAGGCTCTCTATTAGGCGGCCTACTTGAAAGTTAAATAAATTTGAGCTAAGCAGCCTATCTTAAAAGATAAGGAACGGTTACCCAATAAAAAAATAAAATATGACCGTCTTAAAAATCAAATTTCAATCATGGATACAATAAAAATAGGGTTGCTTAAGGAAGGTAAAGTACCACCTGATAAACGTGTTCCCTTTACCCCTGCTCAGGCCGAAGAAATAGAACAACGGTTCGGTCATGTTAAAGTGATTTGTCAAAAAAGTTTAATTCGATGCTTTCCTGATCATGAATATGGCAAACTCGATCTTAGCATAGCCGATGATGTTAGTGACTGTGATATTTTAATGGGCATTAAAGAAGTACCCATCTCTCAATTAATTCCTAACAAAACTTATCTCTTCTTTTCTCACACTATTAAAAAGCAGCCCTACAATCGTGGACTGCTGCAAGCCGTACTTCAAAAAAATATCCGATTAATCGATTATGAAGGATTGAAAGATACTCAAGGCAATAGGTTAGTAGCGTTTGGTCGCTTCGCAGGAATCGTTGGCGCCTATAATGGGTTACTCACGTATGGCAAACGATATAATCTCTTCCAACTTAGAAGGGCTTATGACTGTTTTGATATCAACGAATTGAAACTTGAACTTAGAAAGGTAAATCTTCCTCCTATCAAAATTGTTTTGACCGGTGCGGGAAGAGTTGGCAAAGGAGCCATGGAAACACTCGATACTGCTGGAATTAGAAAGGTAAATCCTGCTGATTTTCTTAATAAAGAATATCATGAACCCGTCTATACGCAATTGTGCAGCGCTGATTATCATGAACGAGCAGCTGGTGGACATTTTAACCGCGAAGAATTTCATAGCGCTCCAGAAAATTACATATCTACATTTTCCAAATATACCCAGAATGCACAGTTGTTACTGGGTGGGGCATACTGGAATCCAAAGGCTCCCGTTCTTTTTACTAAAGAACAAATGCAAAGTCCTGATTTTAAAATCAGAGTAGTTGCTGATATTACATGCGATATTGACGGTTCAATTCCAAGCACTAAAAAATCTAGTACTATTGAAGATCCTATTTACGATTACGATCCAAAAACAGATTCGCTTTTTCCACCATTTAGTGATGACAGCTATATAACCAGTATGGCCGTAGATAATCTACCTTGCGAATTACCAAGAAGTGCATCAGAAGAATTTGGTCGGGATCTAATTGATCGCATACTAAAGCCGCTGCTTACAAATGATAAGGAAGGAATTATTAAACGAGGTACTGTAACTGAGGATGGAAAACTTACAAGACAATTCAAGTACTTACAAGATTATGTTAATGGTAAATAAACAATCTTACCCCATAAAAAATGATGCTTTACAATGTCACATTCGGAATTGATAAAAAAATTGAAACGGAATGGATAAACTGGATGAAAGAAACCTACGTGCCTGCCATTATGGAGACAACGCTATTTGCTCACCACAAATTTTATAAAGTATTAACTCACGATGATGAGACATCCGTTTCATACAGTCTGCAGTGCTTTGCACACAACATTGAGGGTGTTATTAAATACCTAAATGATTTTGCCCCAGCCCTAGTAGAGGCGCATCGCCTTAAGTTTAAAGATCAACATGCTGCCTTCAATACCTTACTTGAAGAAATTTAGCTGTCTTGTAAATTTCTTCTGATCTCATCTGCTTCGAGATTACAATTCACCCACTCGCCATCCAATTTGGCATTATACTTTTTATAAAACTCAATCGCAGGTATATTCCATTCCAAAACCTGCCACATCATTCCTGAACAATTTTCATCCAATGCCTTTTTCATCGTGCTGTCGAATAACTCTTTGCCAATACCTTTCCCTCGTTGGGCCTGAGTTACAACAATGTCTTCAAGGTATAAGCGCTTTCCTTTCCAGGTAGAGTACCGATAATAATAAAGTGAAAGGCCTACTAGCTCATGATTTACTTCTGCTACAAAAAATCCATAGCCCGGATTAGCTCCAAAACCATCAATCTCCATTTGATGCACGGTATTCGAAACCTGATGGGCCTCACGCTCAAATTCAGCCAACTCTTTGATCAGCTCGAGAACCTGAGGAAGATCTTCTTTAACTCCTGCTCGTATTTCTATCATAGAGGTTAAATAAAAAAGCCCCTTTCGGGGCTTCTATGAAATTTAGATTCTTTTAATATTCCCAAAGGTTATGCTCCTTTTCCATCATCTTCATCTCCTCTTCCCAGCGGGCAAACACTGACTCACCATAGCTACGGCCATTGCGCTCATAAATTTGCTGAATGGAGCGATCATCAGGGTTTTCTACCTTATCAATTATTCCATGAAATAATCTAAGCTTAAAGGCATCGGTAAACGTTCTGTTCTCAGAAGGATTGTATCGGTTTCTCCAAAGCACTTTATCGCGCTCCTTCATATCCTTGCTGTGAGATTGCTTTTCAACAAGATTAAAGAAATCTTTATATTGAACAAAAGCAATTGGGTTGATGTCTGTTGAACCTGACTTCTGCGCAAGAATACCAATGGATTGAATGTCATAGTAAAGCCTAGATCTTCGTTTATCAAAGATTACATCTTCGATAATAGTTACAGCAACGATCGATCCGGCTGTATAATATTCAGTTTGATTAGTTGTTAATTGCCACCAAGAGTTATCGGTGGGAGGATTTCCCTTGTTATCATTTCTGATTGACTCATAATTCTTACCTCCAAAACTTGCTGGCTCATTGGTGAAATAAGACTTGGTTGCATTGTAAGGAGCTTCAACAATAGCTTGATTGCTAACCAAAATTTCTTCCGGTTTCTTTACATTCTTTACAGAATCGTCATAAGCAGGTAATGTGCCTTTTTGAATACTGCTTATCAGGAATTTTGCAATGTCAGATTGAGCCGATTTAAATCCAGCATTTTGCTTTTCATTTAAGTCCACTGTTCTCCAAACCCTAAAGCGATAAAGCTGTTCATAGTAAGGAATACGCTCAGTAGAATTTGGATTATACACCGTATCCTGTTGAGCTAATGCACCACCAACCAATCCAAAAGACAGAAGAAAAATACTTACAACTTTCATTTTTGTTTTTTATTTACCCATTACGTAAACACCTTCCAACTTGGCATTAACTGGCTTGTTATCTGCATCGTTAGGATCCCAAGTTGAACGAACAACCTGAACATTAAATATTGAGAAACTATCACCAGGTCTCAAGCCATACTTTGCTAATTCAATTGTTCCTGAAGTTAAGGTAATTGGAGTTTTTCCTGTTATTTGAAGTGTCATGCTCGTAACCCTGTAACCAGCATCTTTTGCGTTTTGGCGCTTGAATGTTTCGTCTGAGATATCTGGGGTTAAGCGAGCTATAGTGGTGCCAGGAGGAATTCCTTTCTTCACATCGTACTCACCATTACCAACCATTAATTTGGCAACTGGGCTTGGCACTTGCTTAGCTTTAAATTGCTTAACCTCAATCTGCGATCCATTAACAGATACTCGCACATCCATTTGAGGACGGGTTGGTATCAATACAAACTTACCAGGGCCTTGATTAACAACTTTACCCTGATCGCCAGCAACGCTTAAAGAAATGCCTGATGACTCAGCCAATCCTTGTACGCTTACAGTCATTTCGTTTCCACAATCTAAATATAGCGTACTCGCACTTTCTGATTCGAACTTAGCTACTGGTTTTGCAACCTTGTAGCGTACAACCTCATCATAAGGCTTTCCTTTGATATTGATTTTTACACGGAAAGAAGCATCGGCCAAACCATTTTTATCATAAGTTCCTCCAGAAGTTCTGAACTTGATCTTACCCATATTGATTCCTGTTGCTGGATCCTTTGCCACTGTTAATGGTTTGTCATTAAAAAACATCTCAGAAGGAACATCGGAGGCCGCACCAATGAACAAATCAGCGTTGTATTCCTGACCTGCTACTAATGTATTTGACTCTGCACGCACCATAGGCACTACTTTGTCAAATTTAATTTGGACACCTTCCGCAACAGCATTTAAAGTGTCAAGGGCAACCCTTTCATATTCAAGTATCTCGGTCTGCATTTGGCTTAATGAAGCAACCGCTCCCATTGTTGGGGTTTGCTCGAACGAAAACTGTAAGAAGTTCTTAGAAAGTTGATTCGTATTATTCTTAAATTCTGCATAATCCTTTGCCGTGCGAGTTAGATTCTTAAACGGAGTTTTAAGCCCCATTATCTTATTTAACTCACTTACATGCTGATTCAGCTTTTTCTCATAATCCATCCCAACTTCAGGCTTTCGGCTATCTAACATTAATTCTTCAGCTCGGTGCGTGTTGGTTACAAGATCTTCTCCCTCAATGGCTTTACCATCGGGTTCAGTCTTCATTTTAGTTTTCAATTCGTCTAAGTAGAGAACAGTACCTTTTGTAAGGTCACGAACCTGCTTAGCCTTGTCCTTGGCTGCAAGAACATTCGCGTCTTGAGAAGAAGACGCTAAAATTCCACTCAATGTACGTTCATGGGTGCCATCAGTCTCCTTTACTAGTTTTACGAGGGTTTCATCTATGATAGCAAATTTCTCAAGAACGGAATTACTTACATTCAATGCCAATAATGCTGTAAGCACCATGTACATCATACCGATCATCTTTTGCCTGGGTGTTTCCTTACCGCCTGCCATGGTTTTTTATCTTTTTAGGTTAAAAAAATATTATTAAACAAAAACCAGTTGATTAGTTACTGCCCTTCATTGCTGTTAACATACCGCCATATACTTTATTCAGAGCAGTTACATTAGCCGTAAGGCTGCCTAATTCAGAAGTAAACTTGGTTGTATTTTCACCCACTTTAGAAAGGCCTTGCATAGCTCCGGTAAGACTTTCGTAAAACTTATTCATGTTTTTAACATGTGAATCTGCATCCTTCAATTCCATTTCATAAACGGCATTTAAAGAAGCCAGGTTTGTTGTAACCTTTTTCACTTGCGCATGATATTCACCAGTATCTTTAGAAGCATCTGCCATAGCCGATACTGCCTTCATGGCTGAGCCATACGACTTGTTCATTTCGGCAAGTGCTGAAGAAGCTGACTGAACGTTCTTTGCATAATCGTTAGTTGCAACTGCGGCATTTGAAAGATTGCTCATTTGTGATGCTGAAGTGGCAAGATTAGTAAGCCCCTTACCCAAATTGTCTAAAAGGTTTTGATCAACCTTAGCGGTCTTCAACATTTCATCAATTTTAAGAAGCGGAGAATCTCCAGCCGCAGGGCGGTTGCTAATTTTTGTTGCTGTTGTATTAACAGGTCCCTCATATTCTTCTGATAGCTCAGGATATACTTTTGACCAATCTGGTTCCTCATGCTTTGGCTCAAAGGCACTCAAAAAGAAAATTGCTGCCTCTATACTCAAACCAGCTATCAACATCAAACTGGCGCCCTCCATGTGTTCAATTTTAAACAATGCACCAATGATTACTACTGCGGCACCAATACCATATACTTTGGGCATGATGGTAGTGTAGAGTAAATTAACAAATCCGCCTTTTTTCTTTGCCATAGGATATTAAAATTTAGGGTTAGTCTGATTTTTTATAAATATAACCAGAGTTTTTAATTATTGAAATTCAGTTCCGGAAGACCGGCCTAAGTTGGTCATTGCACAGCGAAAACCAATATAGGCACGTGTTGAATCCTTATACTCATAGGTTCTGGTTCCTGTCTCTAAATAGTAGGCAACATCTTTCCACGAACCTCCGCGCACTACCTTTCGAGCATTATATTTTTCTTTAGAATTACCTTCACGATCGTAGGCATTCTTATCAATGTACTGTGGGTTAAGATCCCAAACGGTTGGCACCGAAGCCGGATTGAAGTCATCCAAACACCACTCCGACACGTTACCGGCCATGTCCACCAATCCATAATCATTTGGAAAATAAATTCCTACTGGAGCCGTGTAGGCAAATCCATCATCATAGAAATTTCCTCTACCTGGTTTAAAGTTGGCTAACATACATCCCTTTGAGTTACGGATGTATGGGTTACCCCAAGGATACTTGGCCATATCACGACCACCGCGCGCTGCATATTCCCATTCTGCTTCTGAAGGCAAACGGAATGCTGGCATTGGCGGCTGACCACCATTAACCTGACGCCATTCGTTTAAGAAAGCTGAGCGCCACTTTCCAAAAAAGTTTGCGGCCTCCCAACTAACACCTACTACCGGGTAATCCTGATAGCCTGGATGCTGCCAGTAGTAATCAACTAATGGATCGCCCATGTGGTGCGAAAAGTCCTTCATCCACACTGTTGTGTCGGGGTAGTACTTCTCCATAAATTCAGTTTGACCAATCTGCGCAAAGTTGGTAAGCCCTTCCGCTCCATTAGGATCTAAAAAGAACGTAGTGAACTGGAGATATTCATCATTGGTAATCTCTGTTTCATCCATGAAAAGAGGACCAATTGTAATTTGCTTATTGAAATTAATCATAGTAGAGGCAGGATCTTCATCGGCCTGACCCATGTGAAAGGTACCAGCCGGAATTGGAACCATCCCATAAGGAATTACCATTGACCAACCCTCTCTGCGCTCAAGTGTGGATTGACCCACCACTTCACCCGAAGCATCGCCTCCTTTTTTACCACCAATACCCAGTAGGCCGCAGCTTCCAAGAATTGATCCGGCACTCAGGAATAAAGCATAGTACAGAACCTTTAGAGAAACACTTTTCTTCATACTCTTTTTATTAGATCTAGTCTTTTGGTGTAGTAAAGTCAATCATACAGAACCGAAAGTTATTCTTTTTAAACTTTTTTTTAAACTTCAAGGATGCCAAATTGAATAAAATCTTAAAGAAACCAAAATTATTATTCGTTTAATGTCGGTAACGAGGTGTTCTAACCACCTTTTTGCCGATTGAAGGGTTTACCGGAAGTTCATAAGAAAGCAAGAATTCAAAGGAAGTTGGTTGCTTCGCCTGTCTGTCTTTTATTATGTAATCCAATCCACCCCCTACTTTCAACGATTTATCTTTAAGTATACTGTATCCTAACATTAATATAGCTGCTTCTGATTGCCTAAACGCCAAACCTCCCCACATCGTATCTTTATAATAAGCCAAACCTCCCAAATCAAAGGTGGTTTTTGTGAAATCTGATTTAATTAGGGTTGAAAACTGGAATCTAACGTCAAAATTAAGTTGATAATAATATCCTCCGGTAACGTATATGTGGGTTTGCAGTGCATTCCGCTGAGTCAATCCAAAATCAAATTCAGACTTTATCAGGTGATCAAAGCTAACTCCAACGTAATATTTTTCTTTCTGAAAGAAAGCGCCAACAGCAAGATCGGGCCTAACCTGAGACTCCTTTCCGGCTTTCTTTAGCAATGGGTCATCTTTATCGATGGGGTTATAAAGATCAAAGTTGATTGTTTGTGAATATAAACCTGTCTTCAATCCAAAGCTGAGTTTACTATCTTTTAGAGCCAGATGGTAAGCGTAAGAAACCTGAGCTTCTAAATTATTTTGTGGCCCAAGCCGATCGTTCATAACATAAGCACCAAAGCCGCTCTTTAATTTATTGATGGGTGCTGACATGCTTACCATTTGAGTAGTTGGCGCCCCGCCACCTCCAACAGTTGGTTGATAACCCGCCCATTGAGTTCTATGTATAGCCGTAAACTTGGTAAGTCCCTCTGCCCCTGCATACCCAGGGTTATAATACAATGTATTGAACATGTATTGCGTAAACTGAGGGTCTTGCTGACCAAACGATTCGCTAAAAAGTGTTGCGACCAATAAGATTAAAAAATAGTATTTCCTCACAGGTTATATTGAAAAGGACTTAAAGAAAATCAATTCTTTTCACACTTTCAATCAAATGTAATTAAAGTGTAAGAAAATGCGAGTCCTTGTAATAAGGTAAGCCTTAAATAGTTATTTAATTCCGTTTGCGGCCTTAATATAAAGTTCCAATGCCCCTGTCATCGATGGTGCATTTGGAAGGGGCGCCTCAATGTCTAAAATAAAGTTAGCGTCTCTTACGGCCTTAGCGGTAGTTGGACCGAAAGCAGCAATGCGCGTGTTATTTTGAATAAAATCAGGAAAATTAATGAGCAGTGAGTTTATTCCGGAAGGACTAAAGAATGCCAGAATATCGTAATACACATTCTTTAAGTCACTTAAGTTAGCAGCAACGGTTTGGTACATGATGGCTTCTGTAAAATGAAACCCGTTGTCGGTAAGGAAATTGGGGATGTCATTTTTTCGAATATCGGAGCACGGAAATAAGAATTTTTCATTCTTATGCTTCTTGATTATTTCAAGCAAATCTTTTGTATCCTTCAAACCTGAGAAAATTTTCCTCTTGCGAATGACTATATACTTCTGAAGGTAGTTAGATGTTTGATCAGAGATGCAGAAATATTTCATATCGGCTGGCATCTCTATTTTTAATTCCAGGCAGAGCTGAAAAAAGTGATCTACAGAGTGCCGACTTGTAAAAATGATGGCAGTGTGCTGTAAGATATCTATTTTTTGTTTGCGGAATTCTTTAATTGGCACAGCCTCAACTTGTATAAAAGGACGAAAGTCAATTTTAATGTTGTAGCGCTCTGAAAGTTTAAGATAGGGTGAGTTTAAATCGGTGGGTTCTTCCTGTGTGACCAGAATACTTTTTACTTTTCGCATTCTGTCAGTTGCAGTTTCTATCATATCAACACGCTTCGCTTAAAATAATAACACTCTACCAATAATCACTATAGGGATGATTTCGGATGCGCAAAGGTAGGAAAATAAATGAAAAATGGGGAACGATGTGCGGGCCAATAATTTCATAAACAGAAACAGCGTTCCTATAAGGATAAAAATCCCGCCCACTAAAAGAAGGTTATAAAACAGGTTTGGGCTTTGTGCCTGAAAAATAAAATAGACTAAGGCGATACAGGCCATCAAACTTACAGCAACAAAAAGCATGCGTATAAAATTGAAAAACTGAAACCGAACTGTATCTCTTACATTAAACAATAAAGAGAAACTTGCTATCAACACAAGTTTGGTTATTAGAAAGGCAAAGGTTAGAAGTGATAGCAAGATCCAAACAAAAAACGCTTGGCCCGTTGAATCAAAAATGAAATTACCCGCCAGGCGCACGCGATCTGGTGCAGCCTTAAAAATAATTATTAAAATCAATCCGATAAAAAAACTAATTAGCGCAAAGAAGAATAAGTTTATGCTAGACCCTATGCGGCTTGCCACCGTTGACTCATCTCGATCTTGTAAAGAAAATAATTTGATAACATTTAAATAATCCAATGTGAGCTTTGCGTTGACACGAAATAAAAAAACAAGGGAAGCAAACAGCAGCATGGAAGCAATGACTACAAAATCTGAAAAAGAATTTCCTATTCGTGGCCAATTAGTAGTATCACTTGAGTGTGCAATAGAAGATACCAATGACGATTGGAGAGAATAAATAGGTTCCTTCTGATGAATACTGAAAAACAAATTACCTTGATAACGAGACCAAAGGCTATCAACACGAAAGGTTAAACTATCCCGGTCTTGTGCACATAACTTTCCGTTGATAAACACCGTGAAGGGCAACCGATCATAAATAACAAGATTATTCCCGAGTGATTTTTTATCTAAGCTGAAGTGAATCGTCTTTGTTTTTTGACCTGTGTACTTAACAAATTTCTCGTGCTCTTGTACTTGCCAGGTGGATTTTAGATTAATTAAGGTTTTGGATTGCGAAATTGCCGGCAAGGCCAAAAGAATAATAATAAATAAAGTGAGGCTCTGCTTCATCAATAAAATTGAATTGCAAAAATATCAGATTGGCGTGGTAATAGAAACCCGCTGCTGTTATTCCATCCATTATCTTTGCACCCGATGGCCGGCCTCTATGTTCATATACCCTTTTGCAAGCAAGTCTGCCATTACTGCGATTTTCATTTCTCAACAAACCAACAAGTAAAAACTGAGCTGGTAGAACAAATAGCTCACGAACTGTTACTCCAAAAGGACTACCTGCAAGGTGAGCCGCTTGAAACAATTTACTTAGGAGGGGGAACCCCTTCCTTACTTGCCGCTGCGGAACTGGATATTTTGTTTTCAGCTATTCACAAAAATTACAAGGTTTCAACAACGCCTGAGATTACGGTTGAAGCTAACCCCGATGACCTTACTCCTGAAAAGCTGCGTGAACTGAAACCTTTTGGCGTTAATCGGTTAAGTATTGGCATTCAATCTTTCGATGAAGCCGTTCTTCGATTTCTTAACCGTGCGCATACTGCCAACGAAGCTGTTGAGTGTGTTGAGCTTGCGCGGAATGCTGGTATTAAAAACATAAGCATTGATTTAATTTACTCCATCCCCGGACAACCGGAAGAAGTTCTGAAAAAAAATCTTGATAAAGCTTTTGCGCTACTTCCAACCCACATCTCGGCCTATTCGCTAACAATTGAAGAAAAAACAGTATTTGGAAAATGGGCCAAGCAAGGTAAACTAGTAGCCATGGATGATGATAAGGCTACCGCACAATTTGAATTAGTGATGGATTCTTTAACCCGGCAAGGATATCAGCATTATGAAATCTCAAACTATTGCCTTCCGGGATATGAATCGAAACATAACACCAGCTATTGGCAACAGAAGAAATACCTGGGGGTGGGCCCAAGTGCGCATTCATTTAATACCCTTAGCCGGCAATTCAACATAAATAACAATCATCTATACATAAAGAATATTAAAGAAGGAAAAGTGCCTTTTGAAAGGGAGATATTGACTACACAAAATAAAATAAACGAGTATCTCTTTACATCCCTGAGAACAAAGCACGGGTGCAGTCTAACTTTGCTAGCCAACCAATACGGGCATGATCTTTTAAAAGTCAACGATCATTATATAAGTCAACTCTTAAAGAAGGAATTGATTACCTTAACTGGGGATACGATTATCCTTACCCGGGCTGGCAAGCTGCTGGCCGATCAAATCGCTTCCGATCTTTTTATTACTGACGATCATGATCAAACAAACTAGAATTACTATTTTAACATCAGAATGACAGTAGAAGAAAAAAGAGTGTATCTGTTACTAAAGTCCGTGATCTATTATTATCATGGTTTGGATGACGATGAAAAAATAGATTTGGAAAAAGCTTCCGTTGATTTAGACGCTAAAGAAGAGCTTGCCTGGGCGCT
>Ga0154020_10001261_pt1 | contig 31435 bp, 33 predicted proteins | sample Klosneuvirus_201_FD_109709 | JGI IMG/M metagenome (GOLD analysis project Ga0154020, IMG submission 109709) | Active sludge microbial communities from wastewater, Klosterneuburg, Austria - Klosneuvirus_20160825_MG | ecosystem: Engineered > WWTP > Aerobic digester > Activated sludge | place...
GAATACGACGGACACCATCGTTTCCGATCAATGCCAGCGGTATACTCGTGGGGCGTCGTGACCCTTCTCAATCCCACCCCACCCGAACGCATGGTGGACGCCCAGGGCAGGCCCTACTTTCTCTGGGACTGCGAGCTGACGCTCGCGGATTTTCGGCAGCGACTTCGGGATCCCGACGCCGACGTCCGCGCTTACTTTCTCGGCAAGCTCATGCGCCAGGCCAAGCCGGACGACGTCTTCGATTTCGTGATGCGCAGCGACATCGAGGCGTCCTGGTCCCGATTGGCACCCTACCTGGGCGAGCGACGTGACTTCTGGGCCTGGTTGCTCGAGACCTGGCGGACCCGGCCTCGTGAGCGAAAGTAGGCTAACGCCCCTGCAAGTTCAGGTGCTCCGCCTCCTGGCGGGGATCCAGCCACCCTGGACGCTGACCGGCGGAGGCGCCCTGGCAGGGATACATACGCGGCACAGGACCACTCGCGATCTCGACCTCTTCTGGCAGGGCAGGCGCGAGCTCGGCTCGGCGCCGACCGAAGTGGCCAATCGTCTGACAGCAGCCGGCCTGGAGGTCAGCACGCTAGAGAAGTCGGGCTCGTTCTGGCGTCTGCAAGTCCGTGACGCCGGCGAGAGCGTCCTCGTTGATCTGGTCGCCGATCCCGTCCCTTTGGCAGAGACCCCGATGGCCACCCTGTTCGAGGGCGTCACCATCCAGGTCGATACCGTGCACCAGATTCTCGTGAACAAGCTGTGCGCCCTGCTCAGCCGGTCCGAGTTGCGCGACCTCGGTGATGTGCAAGTCCTGCTCGCGTTGGGAGGCGACCTTGCGCGAGGCCTGGCCGACGCCGGGAAACAGGACGCCGGATTCTCCCCCCTGACCTTCGCCTGGGTTCTCAAGAACCTCCCCGTGCGCAGCCTGGCTCGTGCGCTAAAAATGCTGGAGCCCGCCATCGACGCCTTGGAGCGCTTCCGCGATACCCTCGCCGAAACCGTCGCCAGCGCCGCGATACCGGGATGATTTCCCCGAGAGACGCTCCTGGCGGCCGGTCATGCTGACCGGCGCGCCACGCAGTCAACGTTGCCGATGTCCAACTCGATGAGTGACCCGCTGGGGTCACCAGAGAGGAAGAAGGCCCGGAGCAATCCGGGCCTTTTGCTTTTCGGCGCCTGGCGTACCCTCGCGAGATGTCCACCCTCGGTGCAACCGAGCGCGCCATCGTCGCGATCCTCGAGCGCATGATCGATGGTCTGCCGCCGGGCTCGCGGGCGTCGTGCTGCGTCTGGAACCAGCCTGCCATCACGGTCGAGTCCCCGAAGGATCGCGAAGACGACCCAGACCCGGGCCCGGGCGGCACGACCGACCAGCTCTGGGACTCGATCCTCGGCCTGTTCGAGGGCCAGGGCTTTCTCGCGCGCGGCGCCGACGGCGGGATGGTCGTCGCCACGCTCGTCGCGCCCGGGGTCGCGCTGGTCGTGCGGACACGCAACGCTTCTGCGGTCGGTGTGGCGCGAGTTCGCCTGAAGCGGGCCACCGAGGAGATTGCCAAGCACGTCGTCAAAGGCTGATCAGAGAGCACGACCAGCCCCCAGTCGGGGCCAGCGGCGCGCGGCTACCTGCAGTAGCCCGCGGTGCCCCACTTCAGCCAGCAGTTGCCATGATCGCAGGGATGCTCGGCGTCGCACTCCGGTACGCAGATCCCCGGCGCATAGGCGGAGCCGCAGAAGAGGTCTGCCCCACAGTCGGAGTAGTAAGGGGTGCAGAAGCCACCGCGCAGCGCTGGGCCCGCCGGGCGACAGACCAGGATGTCGGCGACGAAAGACGTGGCCATGTAGAAGGGCTCGCGGGGCCGACCGCAGGTGGTGGGCGGGGCGCAATCCTGTGCGAACGGCCGGCACGCGGGCCGACACACCCCGATGCCACCGATCCATGCCGCACACCGGGTCCGCGGGCTTCCCGCGCAGTCAGCGTCTCCCTGGCAGTAGTGACGACAGCGCCCGCCCGAAGCCTCCTCGCTGACGCAGGCCAGCCCCGCCGCACACTCATCCAGGGGCGCGATGGCATCGCAGGGCGCGCCCTCCTTCTTGCTGCTGGTGACCAGGACGCAGCTCCGCGCGGTGTAGTCGACCACGCACTTCGAGCCAGGGCCGCAGTCCTGCGCCAGAGGGTCGCACGACGGGCCGGCGTCCGCTGTCCCGGCGTCGGGGCTGCGGCCGCAGTGCATGTCCGTGGTCTCCCAACCTGCACCGCCGCAGCGCACGCACGAGATCCCGATCCCGATCTCGTTGCAGCTGAGCGCGCGGTCCGGGCACAGCCGGCTTCCGGCCGGCTCGTCGCCGCATGGCGAGTAGTCCAGCGCGAAGCCGCCGTCGACGCCCACGCCATCGCCATCGCCACAGCCGGCACCCATGACGAGAAGGGCGAAGACCCCGAGGCCGGCGAGCCAGCGCGCCATGAATGATGGTACCGCATGGACGAGTCAGTCCGCGGGGTCGTCTCCGAACAGCAGCCCCACGCGCAGCTCGGTGGCCTCGAAGGGCTCGGCATGGACCACGTCGGAGCGCCCGGCCGTCAGGACGACCAGGTAGCCATGCTCCTGCCAGCGCTGGACCGTGAGGGTCTCGCGCTCGGGATCGATCACCCAGTAGTGGGGCACTCCGCAGCGATGCAGGGTCCGATGCTTGCCCACCAGATCGCGTGCGGCGGTCGAAGGCGACAGGATCTCGCAGACCCAGTCGGGTCGAACGCGGATGGGCCGACCCTTGGGACGCTCGGGGACGCGTTCGCGTCGCCAGCCGACCAGGTCGGGGACGTAGACTTCATGTGTCTCGAGCTCGATCTCGATCTCGGTGCCCAGCCACCAACCGCCCGGGCCCGAGCCGCCGGAGCGGCGCCGGAATGGCGCGAGCAGTCCCACCAGCGCGCCCTGGGCGTCTCCGTGCTCGAAGCTCGGGCTGGCCTTGTCGACGACCTCTCCGGCCACCACCTCGGCGCGGGTGTCAGGCGGCAATGCGGCCAGGTCCACCGCAGTGGCATGGCCTCGATGCGCCATCGCCTTCGACATGCCCCGAGCATACCGCTACACGGCCGCTCTCGCCGTCCAATCCACGCGCCCGATGTCCAGCTCGGAGGAGACTCCGGCTTTTTTCGGGGCGTGGCCGTGCCGGTTTCGTCACTTCGCCTAGGCACCCACGAAACCCACCCGGCCTGGACCACACCTGGACCCTGGCTGCGCTGGTTCACCCGGGCGGGAACAGGTCAGCGAGGCGGACCTCGATGCGGCGGGGCGAGGACTTCAGGTAGGCGGCGGCGCGCTGGCTGCCGGCAGCGTCGACGCGGACGGCGGTGCGGGTCAGCGAGAGCTTGGCGAATCGGAAGGGCCACCACCAGGTCTGGTGGACACCCAGCGGGTGGTCGGCGCGCTGCCGGGTGCGCCGGTCGGTGACGGCGAGGGTGAAGGTGGCGCGACCGCTGGCGGTGACGCGGAAGCGGACCTCGGCGTGGTGGGTGGCGCTCTCGGCGCTGGGGCCGTGGAGCTCGGCGCCGCCGCCCTCGGCGCTGACCAGGGAGAGGACGCGCTCGATGACCTTGCGATCGAGGCCGTCGACCTTGGCGAGGGCGAGCAGCGCGTCGCGATAGGCGGCGGCGAGCAGGGTCAGGCGCCGAGCCGGGGTCGCGCGGCGGTAGGCAGCGGGATCGAGGACGGCGTACGCGTTCTCGTGCCAGTCCTCGATGGCGGCGCGGTTCTGGCGTGCGGCCTCGGGGGTCGCGGCGACGTTGAAGTAGATCTCCGAGTAGCCCGGGGTGCGCAGGCCCTCGTGGGCGAGCAGGTTGCCGAGCACCTCGGAGAGCGCGCACTCATCGGCCCCGAACAGCGGCGCGAACTCCGGCGACTCGTAGCAGCGCACGCCCACCAGCGCCCTGACCAGCGGCCGGCGCAGGCGGCGACGTCGCTTCTCGTCGTAGCTGACATAGCGGACCTGGTTGTCGCGCAGGACCTGGTCGAGCGGCTGCGCCAGCGGGAGGGCGCGGCCGGCAGCGCGCACCTCGCGCGCCAGGCGGGGCAGATCGACGCCGCACAGCGGAGCGCCGTCGAGGCTGGCGGCGGTGGCGGCGATCAGCGCGCGAGCGTCGGCCGCCGCGGGCACCAGCCCCTCGATGGCGAGGTGCTCGGCGAAGCTGCCGGCGTACTTGCGCGCCCGCTTCAGCGCGCGGCCGCGCGGCGGCCTGGTCAGGAGGTGCACCACCACGAAGCGCACGCCCTCGCCGCCGTAGTCGGTGGCCCCCACCCGCGCGTTGATGACGGCGTCGGCCAGCTCCAGGTCGGGGCTTGCTGCGTCACTCCTCAGGTTCACGCGCACGGTGCTGCAACAATACGCGGCCGAGCTCGCGCGGCTGTCGAAAAACGGCGAAGGCTTGGCCGCGAGCGGCAACCAAGGATCGCGTGGAACCTCTGCGTGCCACATCGTGCCGGTGAAGGATCCCGCGCCTCGCCCAACTGATGTGCAGGTCGGCCGGCTGCCTGGAGTAGCCTGGTGCGGCGACACGAGGAGAGAGACGGCACATGACGAGATGCTTCGGACGGTTGTGTCTCATGCTGGTGGTGGCAGCGGCGGGTTGCGGCGACGACGATGGGGGAACTGCGGGTGATGGTGGCGGGCCGGACGCGCGCGGCGCCGATGCCCGCGCTGCCAGCGATGCCGCGGGCGGGTTCCTGTTCGGCGGCACCGTCACCGGACCGGCGGCGGCGGCGGGTCCGGTCGGCGTGATCTGGGTGGTGTCGGCGGGAAGCCCGGACTACAGCTATGGCTTCGGCGGCGGCAGCTCCAGCGGTGCGACCTTCGCGGGCGGGCTGGCGGGCACCCCGCCGCCGGCGGCGCGCAACGTGGTGGCGCAGACCGACTTCGGCGTCGGCGTGGCGGTCCTGATGGCGCCCGGGCAGTCCCTGCCGGAGGGCATGCTGACCAGCATGCCGCCCGCGCCGGTCGGGCTCAGCGCCAGGCACGCCATCATCTACCGGGGGCCCACCGACACCGGCACCGTGATGCCATGGACGGCGGCGTTCCCGGTCGGGCTGTCGTGCGGCGTCTGTGTGGATGCGGCGTCGGGCTTCGACAGCTTCGCGCCGGTGGACTGCGCGGCCCTGGTCATCGACACCAACCTCTCGACCCCGGTGTGCAACTGGAGCTGAGGCTGGCCACTGGCCAGTGTCCGACTACGCCAGCAGGCGTCCGATGCCCTCGGCGGCGCGGGTGGCCATCGCCATGATGGTCAGCTGCGGGTTGACGCCAGGTGGACCGGGCACCGTGCTGCCGTCGACGATGAACAGGCCGGGCAGCTCGTGGGCCTGGTGGTCGAGGTCGACCACGCTGCGCCCCGGATCGCGTCCCATGCGGCAGGTGCCCAGCGGGTGAAAGCTGGTCAGGCGCAGATCGCCGGCGCCCACGCGCAGGGCGCGCAGCGCGTCGATGCCCTGCCGCCCGCTGATGCGCGGCAGCCGCGCCAGCAAGGGATACATCTCGCGCGCACCGGCGGCGTGGAAGATCTCGGCGATGCGGACCATGCCGGCGTGCAGGCGGGCGACGTCGCCGGGCTCCAGCCAGTAGCTGATGGTGGTCCGGCCCCCGAGCAGGCGCACCCGGCCGCGGGTCTCGTCCTGGATCATGACGCCGAAGCTGGCGATCTGATCGTAGGCGTCCATGACGTCCATCAGGGCGCGCCCGGTGAGGGCGAACATGTTGGCGGCGATGCTGATGGGGGCGTTGGCGCCCAGCAGCAAGATCCCCTGGTGCTGGAACTGGTCGCAGCCCTGGCCCTGCTGGATGGCGTTGTAGCTGTCCAGCCGCTCGTCGAAGCGCGCTGACACCGCGGTGCCCGGGTGCAGCGACAGGTTGCGCCCGACCTGGCCGCTGCCATTGCACAGCCCTTGCTCGAGCAGCAGCGCCGGCGTCGGCACCGCGCCGCCGGCCAGCACCACCGCGCGTGCGCGCACCTGGGTCAGCCGTCCGTCCTGGCCCCGCGCCTCGAGGCCGACCGCGCGCCCGCCCTCGACCAGGATGCGCGTCGCGCGCAGGCCGGTGACCATGAGGGCGCCGCGGTTCAGCGCCGTGGGCAGGTAGGACACGTCCATGCTGCGGCGCGCCTCGCTGGGGCAGCCGAAGTCGCACACGCCCTGGCCGTCGCAGGCGGGCGCGTTGCGGCGCAGCGCGAAGTGGTGCCAGCCCAGACGATCACAGCCACGCGCGACCACGCGCGCCGCGCCACCGAGCAGCCGCTCGGGCGCCGGGGCGACCTCCAGCGTCTGCTCGACGCGCTCGAAGTGACGCTGCATGTTCGCCGGTGCCAGAGCGTCCGAGCCCAGCGTCTCGCACCAGCGCTCGAGCACGCGCTCGGGGGTGCGGAAGCAGGTCCCGGTGTTGATGGCGGTCGAGCCACCGACCAGGCGGCCCATCAGGACCGGCATCACGGTGTTGCCCAGCGAGACCACGCCGGCCTTGTCGCGATAGAACTTGCGGTGCGCCTCGACGGCGCTGCCCCGGAAGGCGTCGCGGCGGTGGTGCTCGCCCTCCTCCACGAACAGCACCGCCAGCCCCTGCTCGGCCAGCTCCTTGCCGACCACGGCGCCGCCCGCGCCGGTGCCGATCACGACCACGTCACACTCCAGCTGCTCGTTGGCGCCGAGCTCGGCGCCGCGCCGCACCCGGCCCAGCCAGCGCGCCGGGGTCGCCGGGCCACCCTTGAGGTACTGGCAGCCCAGGCGCTGGTACACGCCGGGGTCGTCGAAGTGGGTCATCTTGAACAGGAAGCTGAGCGCCGCCAGCGGCCAGCGCAGCACCGGGTCGCGCTGCCAGCGCTCGACCAGCGCGGTCTGGCGGTCCGGGCTCAGGCGCGGGAAGCGCCGGCCAGTGCGCAGCAGCGCGGCGCCGTCGAGCAGCCGCGTCACCAGGCCCAGGCCGCGCAGCGCGCCGCCCGAGATCTCGCGCACGAAGTCCTCGGCGCGGGCCACCGAGGCAGGGCTGGCGCCAGGCAGCCGGCCGCCCTCGGGCAGCAGCGTCCGCGCGAGCTCCAGCAGCATGGTGCGCTGTGCGGTCGACAGCTGGGGTAGCTCGGCTGGCATCGTCATCCGACCAGCCTGCGCTGGCGTGGCGCCCGCGCCTTGACGGTCGTCAGGTGCCCAGCAAGCAGGGCACAGCCCCCTGGCCCCGGGCAGGCCGCATACAATCGCACCATGCGCCGCGTGCACGCCTTCGAGTTCAACGACCAGCCCTGGCTCCCGGGGGTGCTGCACGAATCGATCACCGAGATCCTCAGCCGCGGTGTGCGCTGGTCGGGCGTCTTCGCCGGGATGGCGCCGGTGCTGCGCCGGGTCTTCGAGCGCGTCGGCAGCGACCGCGTGCTCGACCTGTGTTCGGGCGCCGGCGAACCCATCAGCGTGCTGCTCGACACCCTGGCCGCGCAGGGCGGCGCGCAGCCCGAGGTGCTGATGAGCGACCTGTTCCCGAACCGCGCCGCGCTGGCCCGCGTGGCCGCGCGCTATCCGGGTCGGGTCAGCTTCGCGCCCGAGCCGGTCGACGCCACCGCAGTGCCCGCCGAGCTGTCGCGCCCGGTGCGCACCTTCATCAATGCGCTGCACCACTTCCCGCCCGCGCTGGTGAGCGCCATCCTGGCCAATGCGGTGCGCAATCGCTCGGCCATCGTGATCCTGGAGTCGTTCCCGCGCCACCTGCCGACCGCGCTGCGCTTCCTGCCCGCGCTGACGGCCGCGCTGCTGGTCAACCCGCTGCGCGCCCCGCGCCACCGCGCCGGCAAGGCGGCGCTGACCTACCTGGTGCCCGTCATCCCGGCCATCGGGCTGTTCGACTTCCTGGTCAGCGTCGCGCGCACGCACCAGCGCGACGAGCTGGAGGCGCTCGGTCGCGACCTCGGCGCCGACTACGACTGGGAGCACGGCGAGCTCGCCTATCCGCTGGGCGGGCGCGCCACCTTCTTCTACGGGGTGCCGCGGCCGCGCTGAGCTGGCAGCTGAGGCCGGCGTTCACGCATTTCGACCCGGTGGGCTGGCCGGGTCTCCCCGCGCATTGGTAGAATCGGGTATGGGCAGCAGGCTGGCGACGGGGGTCGTGCTGGTGACGGGACTGGCGGGGCTGGCGGGGCTGGCCGGGGCCGGGCAGATCATGGTGCGCAAGATCAAGCTGGCGGAAGCCGTCGCGCAGACCGAGGTCGCGGTGGTCATCCAGCTGGAGGCGCCGGCGGGACTGAAGGTCGACTATCCGGTGCCGCGCGACGACGAGCACGACAAGGATTGCGCGCCGTACTCCTGGGTGGCCTGGCGAGGACGCGTCGAGTCGGTGGTGTTCCCCGCCCGCTTCGCCCCGATCGAGGTCGGGCAGGTGGTCACGGTGGTGCCGGCGGGGATCGATCGGCTGGTGGCGGCGTCGCACCTGTCGTGCAGCGAGGGCGGCTCGCGCAGCTGGGCGCAGAACCGGCTCGACGGTGAGCGCCCCAGCGATGGTGCGCGCCTGGTGGTGCTGCTGCGCTGGAGCCAGCAGCGCGGCTGGATGGAGGCGGTCGATGGCGGCTGGCTGGCGGCCAGGCACGCCGGCAAGGTGCGCCGCGCCGCCGGCAAGGCGCGCCGCGCGCTGGAGTCCGCCGGCCAGTACCGCATGGTCAGCAGCGAGGGGCCCCAGGGCGGCTGTCTCGGCGCCGACGAGTGCACCTTCGATCGACCGAGCTGCCCGGGCCCCTGTGGCAGCTGTCCGGGGCTGGCCGAGCCGGTGCTCGCGATGAGCAAGGCGGCCGCGACGCGGCTGCGCGCCGACTGCGCCCGGCAGCGTGAGCCGCCGCCGCGCAAGAAGGGCGCGCCCGCGCCGCCACCGGCGCCGAACTGTGCGCCCTGCCCTGCGCCGCCCCCGGGGGCGCCGCGCAAGGCGCCAGTGCCGACCTGTGTGGCGCTGCGCTGCGGCGGCGCCTGAGGCGATCGTCAACCGCCGAGCAGCGCGCGCCCCGCGGGGCTGATCCGCGCCGGGGTCCAGGGCGGGTCGAAGACGATGTCGACGTCGACCGTGGTCACACCGGGCACGCGGCCGAGGCGCCGCTCGACCCCGGCGACCATGACGTCGCCTGCGGGGCACGCCGGCGTGGTCAACGTCATGACCACGCCGACCGCGCCGGTGGCCGGGTCCGCGGTCACGCGGTAGATCAGCCCCAGATCGACCAGGTTGACGCCGGTCTCGGGATCCAGCACCTCATGCAGCGCGGCCTCCAGGGTCGCCGCCTCCAGCGGGGCAGCGCTCATCGGGCTGGGTAGCTCGGGGATCATCACGGCCTCCTTCGATACAGCACACCGAGGTTGCGCGCGTGCAGCGCGGCCGAGGCCGCGAACAGCAGCGCTCCGCCCAGGCGCAAGGGCGCGCTGGGCGCGACCACGCCGGCCGCCAGCAGCGCCAGGCCGGCGTGCATCAGCCCGAGCTGCGCCCACTGCGGGCGCGGCGCCAGGAGCTCGCTGGCCGACGGCACCTTCTTGAGCCCGACGTAGGCGCTGAAGCGGTGGAACCAGATGAGGAACGGCACGATCTTGTACAGCTGGCCGACCACGATGCTGCCCACGAAGCCGGGCAGGAACAGCACCGCATAGCCGAGCTCCAGGCGCTGGCGCAGCGCCGCGGGCAGCCCCGCCAGCGCGATGGCCGCGCCCACGGCGGCCGCCAGCGCGAGATAGCCGAACGACGCCAGCGAGTGCAGCCACGCCGCGTCGGTGCTGCGCTTGATGCGCGCGCGATACAGGCGCCGCACCTGCAGCAGGAAGGCCACGACCCCGACCAGCGCCGCCGCGACCCCGCACCAGGTCAGCACCGCGACCTGGCCGAACACGAAGTTGGTCAGCAGCGCCGCCAGCGCCAGGTTGAGCGCGCCCAGCGCCAGCCAGCCCAGCCCCAGCGCGCTGACATGGCTGAGCAGGAACATCTCCAGCAGGCGATACGCCACCCCCATCACCAGCAGCCCGAAGAAGCCGAGGCCCGCGGCATGGGCGTGCGCGCGCAGCACCCTCACGTGATCGATGTAGAGGTAGGGCCGGTGCAGGTTGTAGGCGAGCGCGAAGCCCAGGCACGCCGCCAGCACCAGGTAGCCCAGCGCCGCGATCACATAGGCGCCGGTCAGGCTGACGTGGCTGGCGCGCGCCAGGGTCGCCAGCAGGTTGACGGTGTAGAGGATGATGGCGGCCGCCAGCAGGCCGGCCGAGACGATGAACAGCCAGCCCAGGTCGAAGGCCCACAGCCGGGTCATGAAGCCGAGCGCGCCCGGCAGGTACAGCGCGAAGGCCAGCCAGGCCAGCCGCTCCGAGCGCACCGGGACCTCGAAGACCACCGGGATGAGCTGGTGCATGGCGCCGATGGCGACCGGCAACAGCCAGCCCAGCACGCACAGGTGGGTCAGCCCGAGCAGCGTGGGCTGGAAGAAGTGGCCCTCGACCGCGGCGCCGCGCCAGAGCAGCGCGGCCGCGAAGCCCAGCATGCCGACCAGCCCGAGCGCGAAGTGCGCGCTGATCAGGCGGAACGACGGGGCGTGCCGCGTGCCCAGGCCGGCCATGGCTCAGGTGGCGTCGAACGCCCAGGCGGGCGCGATGTGGACCAGGTAGTCGCCCTCGCCACGACGCTCGCAGCGCGCCGCATAGCCACGCAGCTTGAGCTTGTCGTACAGCAACACCGGTTCGCGGTGGTGTCTGACCCTGAGCTGCGCACCGGCGCCCAGCTCGGCGAGCTTCTCCAGGATGGTCACCATGGGCGCGGGCGGCTCCAGGCCGCGCACGTCGAGGTCGACCGGAGGCAACAGGGCGGTCCGCGCGGCGCCCTGGGACGGCACCGGCACGGCGCTGGCGTCCTGGTAGAACCAGACGTGGAACACGCCGGCGCGCTCCTCGGTGTGGGCCAGGCGGCCCGCGGTGCGCATGACGACGTAGAGCGGCGTGGGCTCGAAGCCGACCAGCAGGTGCAGCGCCTCGCCGGGCGCCAGCTCGCCGACCGTCGTCATGATGAGGTCGAAGGGATCGCCGCCCTTGGCCAGCACGGGGCGCACATCGAGCTGGCGCTCGCGATAGCTGCCGGCGGCGGCGACGACGGCGGGCAGGGGCGACGCTGGCGGTGACGGTGACGGTGACGGTGACGATGACGGTGCGGACATGGCGGCTCCTATCGGGTCAAGAGGAAGTCGGCCAGGATCTGCTCCTCGACCGGGGTCAGGTGGTAGCGCGGCATCTTGGTGCCCGGCTTGATGCGGGCCGGGTCGTCGAGCCAGCGGATGATCTCGTCGCGCGTCTTGCGCAGGCGCACACCGTTGAGGACCGGGCCGACCTTGGCGCCCGCGCCGTCGAGGGTGTGGCAGGAGCGGCAGGCGTAGCGCTGGAACAGCGCGGCGCCGCGGCCGCTGGGCAGCGCGCCGGGGGGCCGCACCGCGCCCGCGAGCCAGCCCGGCACCGAGGAGGGCCCGCCGCGCCGCCGCGCCTGGGCGGCGAAGTTGACCGCGCCGGCGCCCAGGAACAGCAGCGTACCTGCGAGGGTCATGAGCGCGATGGCGCGGCGGCCGGTCATGTCATCACCTGGGCATCACGTGGGCATCGCCCGCTGCTACGCCGGCGGCTTGCCGATGCGCACCCGCCACAGCGCGGGGCCGCTCTCCAGGTACTCCCACTCGAAGTGGCCGGCGTGCTCGGCGGCGAACTGGTAGTACAGCGGCTTGGGGTCGTGGTCGTTGTGCAGCGTGAACGACTGACCGGCGCCGAGCGCGTGGTACTTGCCGAAGATGGTGCTGTGCTTGACGCGGCCCGGGAGCGGGCGCACATCGAGGCTGTCGCCGACGTCGGCGCGGGCTGCGGGGCTGCTGGGGCTCGTCTCGGACATGCGGGTTCTCCTGGTGAGGGGCTCAGTGCCGGGGCCAGAACAGGGACAGCAGGAAGGTGCTGTCCTGCACGGCCTCGACGTCGTGGGGCAGCAGGCGATCGACGACCAGCAGCTTGCCGGGCGTGAGTTCGGTCAGCTCACCGTTGATGCGCACGCGGATGTGGCCCGCCAGCGCCTGGATGGTGAAGCGCGCCTCGGTCTGGTGCTCGTGGATGTGGCCGCCCGCGCGCATGGCGACGAAGACCACGCGCAGGTCGCCGTCCTTGGCCAGGGTGCGCGCGCTGTGGCCGTTGCGGGTCCACTGCGCGTCACCGTGCAGCTCGCGCGCGATGGCCTCGAAGTCGAGCACCACCGGCGCGCGGGGGGCGGGAAACTGGGGTTCGGCTGCGCTGGCTGGACACATGGCGTCTGCCTCCTCGCTGGCGGCGCCGTGTCGCGCCTGCTGCAACCTGTCATTGCAGCTTCAGTGCCAGGCCGGGAAGGCGACCAGGGTGGCGGCGCCGGTCAGCGTGAGCGCAGGCGGGCGCGCAGACGCAGCAGGTTGGAGCGGTCGAGCTCGAGGCTGCGCGCGGCGGCGGACAGGTTGCCCGCGCTGGCCGCGAGCGCGGCGTCGATCATGCTGCGCTGAAAGCGCGCGGTGGCCTCGCGCAGCGGGCCGACCTCGGCCGTCGCGGGCGCCGTGGTGGCGCGACGCACCCGGCCTGCCGCAGTGGCCGCGCCCAGCCCCAGCGAGCGCGCTGCCTCGGCATCCAGGCGCACCGCCTTGCGGCCCAGGGTGCGGGCCCGGACCAGGGCGCGCTCCACGGTGTTCTCGAGCTCGCGCACGTTGCCCGGCCAGTCATAGTCGGCAAGCACCTCGAGGAAGCCGGGGTCGACCTTGACCGAGATGAGGTGCAGCCGCGGCGCCAGCTTGCGCGTGAAGTGATCGACCAGCGGGCCCAGATCCTCGCGCCGCTCGCGCAGCGCGGGCACCTGGATGGGGTACACCGCGAGGCGATGGAAGAGGTCGGCGCGGAAGCGACCGGCGCGCACCTCGGCCGCCAGATCGCGGTTGGTGGCGGCCAGGATGCGCACGTCGAAGCGGCGCACCTTGGTCTCGCCGACGCGCTCGATCTCGTGCTCCTGCAGGGCGCGCAGCAAGCGCGGCTGCACCTCGAGGGGCAGCTCGCCGACCTCGTCGATGAACAGCGTGCTGCCATCGGCGACCTCGAAGCGCCCGGGACGCGACGCCAGCGCGCCGGTGAAGGCGCCCTTGACGTGGCCGTACAGCTCGGCCTCGACCAGCGAGGGCGCGACGGCCGAGGCATCGAAGCGGATCAGCGGCCGCTCGCGCCGCGCCGAGGCCGAGTGCAGCCCACGCGCGACCAGCTCCTTGCCGGTGCCGGTCTCGCCCAGGATGAGCACCGTGGTGTCGGTGGCGCCGACCAGGCCGATCTCGTCGCGCAGCGCGCGCACCTGGGCCGATTCACCGACAATCTCGGTGCCGCCCGAGACGGTGCGGATCTCCTGCGCCAGGGTCTGCACCTCGCCCTGCAGGCGGGCCCGGCTGTGCTCCAGCTCGGTGACCTGATCGGCGTTGCGGATGGCCACCGCCGCCAGCGCCGCGAACAGCTCGAGTAGCTCGGCGTGGACCTCGTCGAAGCGCGCCTTGTCGTGGGCGTCGGCTGTGATGAGGCCGATGGCGGCGCCGTCGAGCCGCATCGGCGCGGCCATGCACGAGTGCAGGTGGCCGAGCTTGCCCTGGGTCAGGCCGTCGAAGGGATCGGGCTCGTTGGGATCGGTGAAGCGCAGGGTGTCGCGGGCGGCCAGCGCGCGATCCAGGCGCGGGCTCTTGCCGCGGGCGAAGCGCAGCGTGCGCGCATCGGTGTCGCGCCGGAAGCCACGCCCGGCGACCACGTTCAGCCAGTCGCCGTCGCACAGCATCACCGAGGCGGTGTCGAACGGGACCAGCCGCTCCAGCTCGCCCAGGATGGTGTCCAGCACGGCGTCACGGTTGTGCCGCGAGGCCAGCTCGACGGCAGAGCGAATCAGGGCGCGGGCGGGCACCTGGGACGACATGCTGTCAATATGACACGCAGGTGTCAGAATGACCACCGGTCTCGTGTCATTCGGACAGCAGACGATGGCGCGAGCCGGCGCAGCGCGAGCGGCCCGAGACTTGCTGAAGCACCGGGCATGACCCGACCCATCCTCCGTCGCCTGCCCATCATCATCATCTCTGCGCTGGTGCTCGCCACCGTGCTGCCCACGCGGCGCGCCGAGGCTCACTGCGACGGCATCGACGGCCCGGTCGCCAGCGCCGGCAAGCGCGCGCTGGAGACCGGCAACGTCGACCTGGCGCGGATCTGGGTCAAGGCCGACAGCGAGGCCGAGCTGGCGGCCGCCTTCACGCGCAGCCTCGAGGTGCGCAAGCTGGGCGGGTCGGCGCAGGAGCTGGCCGAGCGCTGGTTCCTGGAGACCCTGGTGCGCCTGCACCGCGCCGGCGAGGGTGAGCCCTACACCGGGCTGCAGCCGGCCGGCCGCGACCTCGGCCCGGCCATCCCCGCGGCCGACCGCGCCATCGCGACCGCGTCGCCGAAGCAGCTCGAGAAGCTGCTGCTGCACGCCGTCAAGCACGGCCTCGAGCAGCGCTTCGCACGGATCAGCGCGACCCGCCGCTACGCGCCCAGCGACGTCGCCGCGGGCCGCGCCTTCGTCGAGGCATACGTCGGCCTGTTGCACTTCGCCGAGCACGTCCACGCGACCGCGGGCGCGCACACCGGACACTGACGACCAGCCAGGCGCCAGCCAGGTCAGGCGTCGAGCTTGGGTGCCGGCGCGGCTGGCGCGGCGAGGCGGGGCTGGCCCATCGAGCGGGCGCCGATCCAGACGATCATGCGGCGCGGGATGAAGCGCAGGAACCACATGCCGATCTTGTTGGAGATCCCGCTGACCACGTTGCGGCGCCACCCCAGCAGCGCGCGCAGACCGATGCGGGCGCACTTGTCGGCGCTCATGAAGGCCACGCTGCGCATCCAGCCGGGCACGGTCTGGCCGGCGACCTGGTGGAACTCGCTCTCGGTGCCGCCCGGGCACAGGCAGCACACGCGCACGCCGCGCGGGGCCAGCTCGTGCGCGATGGCCTCGGTGAAGTCGCGCACGTAGGCCTTGCCGGCCGAGTAGGTGGCGTAGGTCGGGCACGGCGTGTAGGCGCCGATCGACGCCACGTTGAGCAGGTGGCCGCGGCCGCGCCGGGCCATGGCGCCGCCGAAGCGGTGGCTGAGCTCGGTCAGCGAGATCATGTTGAGCTGCAGCTGCTCGCGCACCTTGTCCCAGGGCTGCTCGAGGAAGTACTGGTGGGTGCCGAAACCGGCGTTGTTGATCAGGATGTCGATGGCGGTGCCGGCGCCCTCGGTGCGCGCGTAGAGGTCGGCCGGGGCGGCCGGGCTGGACAGGTCGAGCGCGATGACTTCAACCTTTACTTGATGTTTTGCCGTGACCTCGGCGGCCAGCTTGTCGAGCTCGGCCTGGCGGCGCGCGACCACCACCAGGTTGGCGCCGCGCGCGGCCAGCAGCTGGGCGAAGGCGCGACCGATCCCGCTCGAGGCGCCCGTCACCAGTGCGGTCTTGCCTGCCAGATCCCCAGTCGCCATGTCCGACCTCCCTCGATGTCCTATCTCAGCACAGGTAGCCGACGCGCGGCAGCCATCGACCCGGCGCCGCCGCCGCCGGGCACCCGCGCGGCCTCCTCGAGGAGGCCGAACTCGGCCAGGTACAGCGCCACACGCTCATCCAGCGTGGGCGCGGCGACGCGGGCGCACAGCTCGTCGGGCTGGTAGCCGCGGCACACCGCGGGGCGATCGTCATAGACCGCGCACAGGTTGTCGGCCATGAGGTGCACGCAGCGCTGCCCCAGCGGCTTGTCGAGCGCGGCGATGTCGGGCGCGACACAGCACACCCCGCAGCGCGTGCACTCGAAGGTCGCGGCCGGCATCAGCCCCTGAGTACCATGCTCAGGGGTCGGGCGGCCGCCGCTCAGGGTTGCCTGGCACCTACACAGGCGCCAGGTGGCAAACCTGGTACGCCAGTTGCCCAGGGGAGGATCCTCGCGGCCGGGGGCGGCGTATGATGACCATCATGGGGTTCCAGCCACAGCCACGCGCCGAGCACGCCCAGCACGAAACCAACGAGCCGGCCGCGCCCGAGAAGGCACCGCAGCCACAGGCCGGGCCTGGCATGCGGCAGATGCTGGCGCTGGGACGACCGACCCCGCAGCAGGTCAACCAGCTCCTCTTGCAGTACCCCGCCGAGCAGTCCGCGATGGTGGTACATGCGCACCAGCATTTCGGCAACGCCTTCGTCAGCCAGATCTTCGCCGAGCGCACCCGCCAGCCCGAGCAGGCCGGCGAGGTGGTCGATGCCCCGCCAGCGCCGCCGCCCGGCGCCGAGGCCGTCGCGCCCGCCACCATGCAGGTCGAGGTCGACGAGGCCGGCGCCGCGCGCGAGCTGATCGCGGGCGGCATGAGCGACGAGAACCAGCTCACCAACGAGGTCTACTGGCGACGCTACCCGGCGCAGCGCGGCATCAAGCTGAAGTCCGGTTCGCCCGAGGCGCAGGAGTGGCTGCGCGTGCGCAACCAGCAGGTGCGCCCTGCCCTGGTCGAGTCGCGGCCGTCCCCCGAGACCGCAGTGGCGCACAAGCCGCCCCAGCCGCCAGCCCCAGCGCTGCCCGAGGCGGCGCCGACACCTGCAACCAAGCCGCCGCCGCGCTCGGCCGCGCCGCCCGAGGTCGAGCCGGCGCCCACCGCGCCACCCAAGCACGAGGCGCCGCAAGCCCCGCCCGCGCCCGCGGTCGTCACCGCACCCGCAGGCCCGGCACCGACCACCACCGGCGGCGGCCCGGCGCAGTCGGGCCCGGTGGTCGACACGCAGCCCACCCCCGAGCCGACGCCCGAGCCCAAGCAGGCCGCGCAGCCGACCACCGAGCACGTCGACGTCAAGTCGATCGACACCACGCCCGAGGAGGCCGGCGTCCTCAACGGCATCCGCGCCAGCGTCAAGCGGCTGGATCCGAAGTGGGTACTCGGGCTGCAGGCCAAGCTGCAGGTCAAGAACGCCACCGGGGTGTTCAACACCGAGACGCTGCGCGCCGTGCGCGGCGCCGCGGGCGAGCCCAAGCTCAGCGCCGCCGCCATCCTCAAGGAGTCCTTCCTGCAGGGGCTGCACGAGGGCGAGCCCTACATGGAGGGCGACGTCCTGGGCAAGCTGAACCAGGCGCCCAAGGCCGGCGCCACCACCCCGGCGGATCGCACTGCCCAGGACATGGGCTACGCCAGCCACGCGGCGTGGAAGGCGACCTGGGTCGACATCACGCTGCTCGGCAAGACCCTGGGCCCCGGCCATCCCCACCTGGCGGCCCGCGTGCGCGCCGCCGACGCCTTCCTGAAGGAGCGCCACCCCGGCATGGATGTGGCGACCATCCGCAAGACCATCGGCTGGGACGGCAGCGGCAACGGCGCCTATGACACCGACGCCGCCAAGGGCGAGGCGCACCAGCACACCATGGGCCTGGCCATCGACGTCGAGAAGGCGCAGAACCCGTACATCTTCCGCGGCAAGACCAAGCACGACGGCGACGAGGCCGACGACTGGTACGAGAAGTTCTTCAAGCACGCGTGCAAGGTCTATGGCGGCGAGCCCATCACGGCCGCCAACATGATGGCGTGGAGCAAGGAGATGTCGACCGAGGAGCTGTTCGAGAAGATCCACGCCACCTCGGAGGCGACCCGGCAGTATCTCGAGCTGGCCCACAAGGACGACGAGACCATCGAGGCCACGCTGCTGAAGGCCGGCTACAAGCCGAGCGAGGTCAAGGCCGAGGTCGGCAAGGTCAAGGCGCGCAACAAGGTGTTCCACAACCCGAAGCGCAAGCAGACCGAGGCCAAGGCGATCACCAACATCTCCGAGGAGCTGCTGCTGGCGCTGCGCGATGCGGCTGGCCTGGCCTGGGGCGGCGTCGAGATGTCGGGCAACGAGAACGGCGACTTCATGCACTTCGACTGCCGCAATGATCCGTTCGGCAAGGCGGTCTACGACCACGCGCGCAAGAACAAGAGGGCGGCCAAGGCCGACTGAGCCGGCGGGTCAGCCGGCTGCGGGGCTGACGCGGGCGTCGAAGTCGATGGCGAAGCTGTAGCTGCGGGTGGCGCCGGGCGCGAGGTCGCTGGCGCGCGCGGCCGGCGTGTTGATGGTGTCGGGCGCGGCCACGAAGGGCTCCAGGCAGACGAAGGGGCGGCCGGGCAGCGACCACAGCTGCAGGTACTCCAGGGCGGGGCCGAAGCCGATGCTGACCTGGCCGAGGTCGGGCAGCTGGAAGGTGGCGCGCGTGGCCGGCGGCACCGGCATGCCGAAGTCGAACTCGCGCTCGTCGCTGAAGCGGCTGTGATCGAGGCCGGCGACGTCGCTGCGGATGGCGGCCTTGGCGCTGGTGGCGCAGGTGAAGTACGGGTGCCAGCCCGGGGCCAGCGGCAGCGGGGTGGCGCCGCGGTTGTCGACCGTGAGGGTGATCTGGAGGCCGCGCGGCAGGGCCTGGACGGTGTGCTGGGCGCGGAAGTCGTAGGGGTACTGCGCGCGTGTGGCGGCGCTGGCCTCGAGCACCATGGTCAACTGGTCGGGGCTGTCAGGCTGGCCGTGCGGCACCGACCAGGCCAGGTTGCGGCCGAAACCGTGCTGATTCATGGTGGTGCCGGCGGGGACGAAGAGGTCGCCGGCCAGGCGACCCGCGAACGGGAACAGCAGCGGGATGCCGCCGCGCACGTTCTTGCTGGCGTCCTCGAGGGTGGCGCGATCGAGGTACAGGACCTCGCGACCGGCCACCAGGAGCCGCGTCACCAGGGCGCCGCGCGCGGGCACGACCTCGATCAGGGTGTCGCCATCGCGCAGGGTGAAGGTGGGGAGAGCGGACGCCATCACGACCAGTGTAGCGCGACGACGCGTCGCCTTTCTCGTGGGATCACGACGCAACTACCTGGGTTGCCGGCGGCGCGCAGGGGCCCCATGTCTTCGGTGTCTCTGCGTTCACCGTGGACGTTCGACTCGCCGCGCGAGGTTCCGATGCCGATCCTGTGCGCCACCGACTTCCTGCCCTCCTCTCTCGATGCCCTTGGCGTCGCGGCGGCGCTCGCCGAGCGCATGGGGCAACCGCTGCGCCTGATCCATGTCTCCGAAGGCAAGCACTCGGTGCTCGCAGATCCGCGCGACGCGGCCGCGCAGGACCGGCTCGAGCAGCTCGCGGCCGAGCTGCGCAGCCGCAACGTTGCGGTGGAGGCGGCGGTGCTGGAGGGCGTCCCCGACGAGGCCATCCTCGAGGACGCCGCCAGGAGCTCCGCGAGCCTGCTGGTCGTGGGCGCGCTCGGGCGCCGCTCCAGGGCGCGCTGGCGGCTGGGCAGCGTGGCCGAGCGGATCGTGCGCCAGGCCGGCATGCCCGTCCTGGTGGTCAGGCGACCGCAGGCGCTGCGGGAGTGGGTGCGCGGAGAGCGGACGCTGCAGGTCACGGTGGGCGACGACCTCGGGCCCAGCTCGGAAGCAGCGCTCCGACTCTGCGCCGCCTGGAGCCGGCACGGCGCCACGGAGTTCATGGTCGTGCATGCCTACGGCATGCTCGAGGAGATGGGGCGCCTCGGGCTGTATGGCTCGCGACCCGACCCCCGCCTGCAACTCGACGCCGCCAAGCTGGCTGCCCTGGAGCGCCACGCCGGCCCGCTGCTGCAGGGCGCCACCGTGCGCTACCGGGTCGCGGGCGGTTTCGGCCGACCCGCAGACAGTGTGCTCGGCGTAGCGCTGGACGCGGCGGCGGATCTGGTGGTCGTTGGCACCCGGCAAGAGCGCGGGCTGCTGCGTGCCTGGCATGGCTCGATGTCGGACATCGTCGTGCATGACGCGGTCTGCAACGTGCTGTGCGTGCCCGCCGCACCGACCAGCGCCGGCGCAGCCGTGATTCCGCGGCTGTCTCGCGTGCTGGCGACGACCGACTTCTCGCCGCTGGCGAACCGCGCCATCCCGCTGGCGTACGCGATGCTCCCGAGCGGGGGCACGCTGCACCTCTTGCACGTCGCCGAGGCAGATGCGTCGCCGCAAGAGGGCGACCCGAGCGAGCGGCTTCGGGGGCTGGTCCCCGAGGACGCCGTGGCGCGCGGCATCGAGACCCGGATCGAGCTCGCGGCTGGGGACAACGTGGCCGCAGCCATCGCGCAGGTCGCCGAGCGGCTCGACGTCGACGCCGTCGTCCTGGCCACCCATGGGCGCAGCGGCCTGTCCCGGCTGCGCCATGGCTCGGTGGCGCAGGAGGTCCTCCGGCGCTGTGTGCGGCCGCTGCTGCTGGTGCCGCCGCCGCCTTGAAGACGCTGCGGCGCTGGCTGTCATCTTGGCGCAAGCGAGGTTGCTCGAGTCGGTCCGCCGGCGGGACCCGAGGGGCGTGAGCCATGACCGGAAAGCCACCCAGAAGGGAGGCGGGCAGCCTCGTGCCCCCGCGCTGGCATGCGCTGGACCCGGCGGGCGCCGTTGCCGTCGTCGCGTCGGACGCACACCAGGGCCTCCGCGTCGAGGAGGCCCGCCAGCGGCTGGAGCGTTTCGGCCCCAACGCCCTGCCGGTCGTCTTCCTCCCGGCGCTCAACCAGATCTTCCACACCGTCCCGATCAGCCTCCGGGAGGTGCTGGCCATCGCCGCGGTGGCCAGCCTGGTGCTGTGGGTGGAGGAGCTGCGCAAGCTCGTCGTCCGGCGGCGCGAGGCCCAGGTTCGCTAGCTGCATCTTGGTTTTCCGGACGAATCGACACGAGATTTGCGGCGTTGCCGCTGGTCACGACCCGCATCACATTCCCAGCAGCGAGGGCATCCACTCGCCTTGGCCGGTGCGCCAGGAGGCAGCATGAAGATCGTGATCCGCAGTCGAGGCTTCGAAGTGACCCAGGCGATGCGCGCCAACCTGGAGCGCGGCTTGCGCTTTGCCCTCGGGCGCTTCGCCGCGCGCGTCGTCGTCGTCAACGTCAGACTGTCGGACCTCAACGGCCCCCGTGGCGGCGTCGACAAGCGCTGCCAGATCGAGGTGGTGCTCCGCGGCGCCCGGGACGTGCGGGTCGAGGATGTGGACGGTGATCTCTACGTCGCCGTGGCGCGAGTCGCCGAGCGGCTCGGGCGGGCCGTGGCGCGGGAGCTGGAGCGGCGGCGGGAGAGCACCGCACCGGAGCTGACATGGGGCGGCTGACCACGCACCACTCCACGTCGGCCGACCTGCAGACAGTGGCCAGCAGCGGCGCGCCGTACGTCGTCTGGCTCGAGGAGGTCGGGCACGGCGTCGCTCCCGGCGCCGGGGCCCCCGATCCGGGCCGGTGGGCGCGGAGTGGCCGACCGACCGCGCCAGGCTTCGTGGTCACCGGGGAGGCCTTTCGCACCTTCCTGGCCGACACCGGCCTCGAGCCCGAGATCAGGGCTCGGCTCGGCAACCTCGTGGTCGATGACCCCATGGCCCTGCGCCATGCCTCGGAGGCCCTTCAGTATCGCCTGCGCGGCGCCGCCATGCCGGAGGCCGTCGCGACGGCGCTCGGCGAGGCCTACCGCGAGCTGGCGCGGCGCGGCCTGGGCCGGGAACCCTGCGTAGTGGTGCACTCCTCGGCCAGCGCGGCGGACCCGGTGCAGGCCGCCTGGGCGGCGCGCTCCCACGGGCACCGCACGGTCCGTGGTGCCCACGAGCTCGTGCGCACGGTTCGGGACTGCTGGGCGTCGGCGTTCGAGGCCCGCGCGCTGTTCTACGGCGGGGTGCAGCGCCTCGCCGAGACCGCGCCTCTGGTGGCCGCGGTCCCCCTCTCGATGCACGACCTGGAGCAAGTCTCGGGCAGCGGGCGGCGTGAGCTTGACCGCGCCATCGAGGACTGCGTGTGGTAGCTCGCGGTCCGAGCAACTCGACGAGTTCTGATGCCTCGTAGGACGACCTGGAGGGAAGACATGAGCGGACAAGCTTCGTCTGTCGGTGGCGCTGCCCGGACCCCGGGCGCGGACCCCGGGGCCCTCAGGCAGGTGCTCGTCGCGATCGATCACTCGGCCGCCTCGGGCATCGTGGTCGACCGCTGCGCCCGGCTGCCGCTCGCACACCACGGGGTCGTGACGCTGGTCCACGTCATGCGCTGGGGCCTGGGCGCGACCTCGCCGATGGCCTACGTGGCTCTCGAAAGGTCGGCCTTGGCGGCGCTGAACCAGGCCGCAGCGCAGGCCCTGCGGGTCGCCGTCGCCGCCGGGGCTCCGGCCCCGAGGCTCGAGACCGAACTGCTCGCAGGCCGCCCCTTCCTGGAGATCATCCAGCGCGCTCGCGCCCGCGCTGTCGACCTCGTGGTGGTGGGACGGCATGGTCATCGCACCTTCCTCGACGCTCTCATCGGTTCGACAACGGAGCGTGTGCTGCGCAAGGGGACCACGCCGGTGCTCATCGTCGCGCAGGAGCCCCGAGGTCCGTACCGTCGCGCCCTGGTCGCGGTCGACGCCTCCGAGTCGTGTCGCCGGGCCCTCGACTTCGCGCTTCGTGTGCTACCGGCCGACGCCAGCGTGGAGGTCGTCCACGCCTGGGGCCAGCCCGATGACGAGCCACGCGCTCGGGCCACGATCACCGAGTTCCTCGCCGGCTACGGGCCCCGCGCGGCTGGCTGGAGCGTCCTCCTGCGCGAGGGCGAGCCCCGCGCCGTGATCCTCGGCGAGGCCCGCGCGCGGAACACCGACCTGCTCGTCCTCGGCACCCACGGCAGATCCGCGCTTCACCAGATGATGGTGGGCTCGGTGGCCGAGGCGGTCGCCCGCGGCGCCAGGTGTGACGTCCTGGTGGCTCGCCCTGGGTCGCACGAGTATCGATCGCCGTAGCTTGGCTCCACGGCCGCCGCGCCATGGCCGAGAGCACAGCGCGCCTTTACCGATGCTTCACGCTGGTAGTTCCTCATGGCCATGAGGGACACGGGCCAACACCATCTGGTCGGCGGGCTGCGTGGGGGCGACGGTGATCGGGTGAAGCCGGGAGGACGACATGGACATCGAGACACTGCGCGGTCACATCCGGGCGCTCGCCGCCCTCGAGGCTGACGACGCCCCCGTGCTGAGCTGCTACCTCGACGTCGAGGGCGGCTATCGCGACGAGCTCGGCGCGCGCGTGCGCGTGCTCCGGCGTCGCCTGGCCGGTCCCGCGCACGCAGCCTTCGAGGAGGCGCTCTGGCGCATCGAGATCTTCCTGGGCTCGCAGCAGCACCCCGGAACCAGGGGGACCGCCCTGTTCGCGCGCGGCGGGCGACACCACTTCCTGCTCCCGCTGCAGTTTCAGGTCCCGCTGCCCAACCGGATCGTCATGGACGCGATGCCCCACGTCTACGGGCTCGTCGAGCTCGAGGACACCTACCACCGCTATATGGTGCTCATCGCGGCCCTGGACCACGTGCGCATCCTGGAGGTCAGCCTCGGTGAGGTGACCCGGGAGCTGTGGCTCGAGCAGCCCGGGCTGGGCGCGACGGTCGGTAACCGCTCGACGCGCGAGCACCACCAGCCCCCCCGGCGCGACCGCTCGACCGGGTTCATCGAGGAGGCTATCGCCGTCCTCGACCGCATCGTCGCCCAGGGGGGCCACACCCACCTCATCCTGGCAGGCAACCCGGACATCGCGAGCCGCCTGCGGGCTGCGCTGCCGCGGCGACTCGGCAAGCAGCTCATCGACGTCGTCCCATCCTCGACCAGCGATCGGCTTGCCGACATCGTGGCGGCGACGCTGTCTCGCTTCATCGACCGCGAGGAGGAGGAGTCCCTCGAGGCGGTGGCCCTCCTGGTTCAGCAGCTCCGGCGCAACGACCTGGCCGTGTGCGGGACCGAGCCCAGCCTCGAGGCGCTGGCGAGCGGCCAGGTCGATCAGCTCGTGATGGCCGGCAGCTACCAGCCAGCGCCGGGCTGGGAGTGTGCGGCCTGCGGGGCGCCGGGGCTGGGTCCAGCGCCGACCAGCTGTCCCCGCTGCGGCGGCCCTCGGTGCCGCCCCGTGGACCTCAGGGAGAAGCTGGTCCGGCTCGCCGAGCTGCAGGGCTGCCACATCGAGCTGGTGCGCCACAGCGACCGGCTGATGGAGGTCGGCGGCGTCGGCTGCCTGCTGCGCTTTGTCCCACCGGGCGGACCTGACTGGAGACCACGACCGGCGAGCGCTCCCCCGGCGTCGGTCAGGCCCGCGCCAGGATCCGCGCGGCGCACAGCTGCGCCAGGCTCATGATGGCGATCTGCGGGTTCACGCCCAGGTTGGACGGGAACACGCTGGAGTCGGCGACATAGAGGGCGCGCGCGTGGTGGTGCTGGAAGTCGAGGCCGACCACGCTGCTGGCGGCGCGGCTGCCCATGCGCGCGGTGCCGAACAGGTGCGTCATGGTCGAGGCGAAGGCGCGCGGATCGGCCGGCCCGTCGGCGTCGAGCGCGGCCAGGCGCGCCGGGTCGCGCACCACCGGGTCGAAGCCGGCCACGCCCGGATAGACCTCGCGGGCGCCGGCGGCGAGCAGGACCTCGCCCAGGCGGCGCACGCCGCGACGCGCGATGCGCACGTCGGCCGGGGTCAGCGCATAGCGCACCAGGGCGCCGGCGGGGCCGGGGCGCACGGTGCCGCGGGCGCTGGCGCGGATGGCGGCGCCCCACACCGCGTAGCGTTCGGCCTCGGCCAGGCGGCGCGCCAGCTCGCGACCGGCGCCGGGCAGCCGGCTGGCCAGGATGGCGAGGTCGAAGCCGAGGGCCTCCAGCTTGAGCCCCTCGTGGCGCAGCCCGATGACCTCGTGGCCCTGGGTGGCGCCGACGTGGTTGTGCACCGCCTCGTCGAAGCGGCCGGTCACCGAGACACCGGGGTGCGCCGACAGGTGATCGCCGACGGGGCCCTGGTGCAGGCCGCTGGCGCGCAGCAGCAGCGGGGTCTGGATCGCGCTCGCGGCCAGCACCACGGCGCGGCGGGCGCGCACCTCGACGGCGCCACCACCGCCGGCGCGGGCGACCACGCCATAGGCGCCGCGGGCATCGATGAGGACGCGCTCGGCGCGCACGCCGGCCATGATGTGCGCGCCGTCGGCCACCGCGTCGGGCAAGAGGGTGCGATCCATCGACAGCTTGGCGCCGTGCGGGCAGCCCTGCAGACAGCGGCCGGCGCCCTGGCAGCCGCTGACGTTGCGCCGGATGGGGCGGTGCGCGAGGCCCAGCGCCGCGGCACCGCGCGCCATCAAGAGGTTCTTCTGGCCGGCGATCGCAGGCTCGGTGTCGTGCACCGAGAGGCGGGTCTCCAGCGCGGCCTCGGCGGCGGTCAGCGCGTCCCAGGGCAGCGCGTCGGCCAGCGCGGGGTCGTCGGCGACCCAGGCGGCGTGGACCTCGCGCGGGAAGCGCCAGCAGATGGCGCCGTTGACCACCGAGGTGCCGCCCACTGCGACGCCTTGCAGGTACGGGATGGGGCTGGGGCCGAGGGCGACCGAGGTGCCCATCTCGCGATACATGCTGGCCATGGCGCGGATGCCGCTGGCGCCGAACTCGGCGGGGGTCACCTGCAGGCCCTCCTCGAGGACCAGGACGCGGACGCCGTGCGCGGCCAGGTGGCGCGCCACGGTGGCACCGGCGGGGCCCGAGCCGATGACGGCGACGTCGCACGCCAGCGCCAGCGAGCGGCGCACCTCGCGGCCGTCGAGGTGGATCAGCGCGGCGCTCATGGCCGCGGCCCCGGGAAGCGCGCGCGCACCGCGGCGTCGTCGAAGTAGGCGAAGCAGGCCAGCAGCTTCAGCGTCTCCAGGGTCTGGCGCAGCAGGAAGCGCGGGTGATGGTCGAGCTCGGCGACCACGGTCAGGCGCGCCTCCAGCGGCAGCGCGAAGAAGGGGCGCCGGTAGCGCCGATCGGTCAGCGGCAGGAAGGTGACGGTGTGGATCATGGCGCGCAGCCCGTGGCCCAGCAGCACGCCAGGCGCCTGGTCGAGACAGCGCCAGAAGGCGTCGCGATCGATCGAGTCGAAGGCCGGCAGGCCCGCGGTCTCGGGCGCCAGGATGGCGGCGAAGATGGCCTCGGCCCAGGCGCGCTCGCGGCGGCCGAGGTGGGCGCGCGCCAGGTCGGCGAGCGCGCTCACAGCACCTCGGGCACGAAGTCGATGCGCTGCTCGCGCACCAGCATGAAGTAGGTCGGGGTCTCGATGCACAGGCCGGCCACCACCGAGTAGCTGACCCCGAGCAGCTCGTCCATGTTGCCGGGCTCCAGCGCCACCAGCGGATCCTTGACCCAGTTGATGGGATCGAAGCGCGGGTTGCTGGCGCGACCGTAGTCGATGATGAGGCCGCGATCGAAGCCGCGCGGGAAGGCCACGCCGCGTGGCTCGATGACCTCGTAGTGCCACACGCAGCGCGGGCGGCCACTGGCACCGTCCCTGATGGGGCGGCTGGGGGCGTCGAGCCCGTCCTGGTGCAGGCGCACGTTCCAGCCCATCAGGCGGCCCGTGCGCGGGTCGCGGTGGAAGGTCTTCTGGAAGGTCTTCCAGGTGAAGCGCTCGACCACGGCGAGGCCGAGGCTGGTGCCGCGGTAGGCCCAGCCCTCGAGGGCGCGGGGCTCGACGGGGTGGCCGCCGAGGATGCGGGCGCGCAGCTCGCGCAGCGGCGCGCCGACGAGGGACCTGGCCAGACTCATGAGGGAACCATACGCCATCGGGGTGCTGGCGCGCTGCTCACGGGTGGCCGTCGACGCGGAGCTGGAACAGGAAGTAGGGCGGGATGCAGGCGCCGGCGCCTGACGGGGTGCGCGCGCAGATGTAGTCGTCGCGGCAGGGCGTGGCGTCGTCGCAGGCGCGCAGGCCGGCGGGGGTGACGTTGTCAGCCAGGCAGCGCGGGAACGGGGTGCGCCGGGCCAGACAGGCGTTGAAGTCGCGCAGGATGGCGATGGCGCCGCAGGTGGCGCCGGCGGGCAGGCTGCCGCAGTCGGCGGTGCACATGCCGCCGGGGAATCCGACCGGGCTGGTGTTGCACACCGAGCCCTCGGCGCACGCGCTCTGGCGCGCGCCGGGCAGGCGGTCGCGGCGCGGGTCGGGGTTGGGGCGGATGGCGCCGTGTTCGCAGGCGTCGCCGACCTGCGCTGTGGCCGCGACGCAGACGCCGACGCTGGCGTCATCGGCGGGGGCGTCGTGGGCCACGCAGGTCAGGCCGGGGTCGCAGGTCCAGCTGGCGAAGCCGGGGTCGCCGAGGCCGCAGTGTGCGCCGGGGCCGGAGTCGCCGCGGGCGGCGCGGTCGGAGGGCGGACGGGACAGCTCGGGGCTGCCGCCGTCGGCGAAGCTGGCGACGATGGCGCGGCGGCGCGCCAGGTCGGCCAGCAGGTGGGGTGACGCGGCGACCGCGAGGGCGTCGGGCTGCCCGGGGGCATCGACGCCGAGCAGGTGGAAGCCGGCCAGACCGCGCGACTGGTGGCAGCCCATGCAGGTGAAGTCGTCGAGGCGACGCAGCAGCGCCGCGGGCGTGGCGATGGTGCCGCGGCCGCCGAGGTCGAGCGCGGGCTGGAGCTTGGCCAGCGCGGGCGCTGGCAAGAGCTGCAGGAACGGGCGATTGGCGCGGCGGGCCAGGCCGCGCGGCGACAGCGAGCTGGCGCGGGTGGCGGCCAGGTGCGCGGGCAGCACCGCGGTGCCGGCGTCGATGCGGGCAAGCGTGGCGGGGTCGCGCAGCCAGGTGGTGAGCTCGGCGAGCAGCGCGGGCTGCTTGCGCAGGCGGGCCACGTCGGGGGTGTTGGCGAGCGGACCGGGCTGGAAGGTGCCGGGCGGCGCAGGGGCTGGCGCGGGCACGAACGAGCGCAGGGTGTACTCGGCATGGCCGCCGAGATCGGGGCGCACCGCGGCGGGCCAGCGCATCGACTGCAGGTTGGTCTGCACCTCGGTGAGCTGGGCCGGGCCGAGCAGCGCGGGCGCCAGCGGGCCGGTGGGGCTGCTGAGCTGGGCGGCCAGCGCGGCTCCGGTGAGGCCGGCGGCGACGCGCCAGCGCCGGGCCGCGGCGTCGCACGGAGGCGGCTGCGGATAGACCAGGCTGATGGTCATGGGAAGACGCGAGGCGACCGCGGTGTTGGAGATGGTGGCGCGGTAAGCCAGGCGGTAGACCAGGCGGACATCGCCACAGCTGGGGGAGGTGAAGGGCACGCGGTCGAGGCGGTTGGAGATGCCGATGAGGTCGAAGCTGGTGGCCGGCCGGCCTGGTGCTGCGGTGAGGTCGAGCCAGCGGCGGTCGAACAGGCGATGGTCGTTGCCGGCGACGCCGACGCCCGCCTTGGGATCGGCGCGGGCGAACTCGCGCAGATCCTGGTCGAGGACGCGGGTGATCGAGGCATAGGCCGCGGGGCCACCGAGGCGGGCGACCAGATTGCGCGGGGGTTCGATGGCGGCGAGGGCGGAGGGATCTGTGATGAGGACGAGGTCGGTGCTGGCCACGGCTGGCGATGGCGATGGCGATGGCGAGGGCGGTGGCTCGTGCTCGTGCTCGTGCTCGTGCTCGGCACTCGGGCTCGGCACCGCGGGCTTGCTGCGCGGCGAACCACAACCGCAGATGACATACGTCACGACGAGGAGACAGCAGCGCACGCTGCATCGTACCGCGGGCAGACAATCGTGACAGCGGGCGTAGCACCCGCCATGCGCGCGCTACATGTGATGGTCGGGGTCCTGGCGCTGACCGGAGTCGCCGGTGCGTCCGGCACCGCGGCCCCCGAGCCCGACATCAAGCTGCCCCTGGTCGTCCATGTGCTGCGCGGCGACGGCGTGCCCATCGCCAGCGCCGAGGACATCGACGCCATGGTCAGCGTGGTCAACCGGATCTATGCCGACGCCGGGATCTGCTTCGGCGTCACCGAGGTGCGCGACCGCGACCAGAGCGCCGACTTCACCACCTTCCGCGAGCGGCGCGCGCTCAAGAAGCTCGTGGTCGCGCGCGCCATCAACGTCTTCATCCTGCGCACCATCAAGGACCCCTCCCCGTCCGAGTCCACCATCCGCGCCACCGCGCGGGTCGGGCGCACCCCGTCGGGCTGGCTGCGCGGCGCCGAGATCCCCGCCAAGGGCAAGCGCCCCGACGTCTACCTCCTGCTCAAGCTCGACGCCGGCGCGCCCACGCTGGCGCACGAGCTGGGCCACTTCCTGGGCGCCGGCCACCACGCCGACCCCGACAACCTGATGTCGTATGGCAGCGGCCGGTCCTGGTTCGACGCCAAGCAGCACAAGTCCTTCCGCGCCGCCGCGCGCCGCCAGCTGCGCGCGCGCACCCTGGCGCCCGCCAAGACCTGCGTCGAGTAGCCGCAATTTGACCCGATCCCGGCCCGGCCCCAAGATGCAGGGGCGGTTCGTCAGGCGAGGTCGGGAATGGCGCGGTGGTGATCGGGGGGAAATACGAGCTGCTCGAGCTGGCCGGCCAGGGCGGCATGGCCTCGGTATGGCGCGGTGTCGCGCGGGGCGCCGCCGGCTTCAGCCGTCAGGTCGCGGTCAAGATGATCCGGCCCGAGTTCAAGGCCGACGCCGACTATGTCGCCATGTTCATCGAGGAGGCTCGCGTCGGCGCCGAGCTGATGCACCCCAACATCGTCCAGGTCTTCGACTTCGGCGTCGACGAGCGCCAGGCCCACTTCCTGGTCATGGAGTGGGTCGACGGTCTCAGCCTGGCGACCTACGTGCACGCCTATGCTCAGCACAAGGTGCCGACGCCGTGGATCATGGTCACCGCGATGGTGCTCGACGCGCTGCGCGGCCTGGGCGCCGCCCACGCGCGCACCCACGTCGGCCAGCCGGCCCCCGTCATCCACCGCGATCTGTCGCCCGAGAACATCCTGGTCGGCCTCAACGGCATCGCCAAGCTGACCGACTTCGGGCTGGCGCGCGCCAAGGATCGGGTGTCGCGCCTGACCCGCCCCGGCACCGTCAAGGGCAAGGTCGGCTATCTGGCTCCCGAGCGCACCATCGGCCAGCCCGGCAGCGTGCGCAGCGACGTGTTCTCGATGGGCGTCGTGCTGTGGGAGGCCCTGGCCGGGCGTTCGCTGTTCAAGGGCGAGACCACCCAGGTGCTGCGCCAGATCATGAATGGCCAGATCGAGTCCCTGCTCGACGTGCGCAGCGATCTGCCGCGCCCGCTGGTCGCAGCGGTGCATCGCGCGCTGCAGCCCGAGCAGCAGCGGCGCTACCCCAGCGCGCAGCACTTCGCCGACGCCCTGACCGCGGTGCTGCGTCAGGTCAAGCAGCTGTCCGAGGTCCGCATCGGCGGCAGCGTGATGGAGGCGCGCATGCGCCTGGCCGGGCTGCCGCCGCCCGCACATGCGGCGACCACGCCCGCGCTGGGGCTACCCAAGGCCACGCGCAAACCCGGCTGATCGTGCGGCGGTCGCTAGCGCAGGATCCCGCAGTCCGCCGACACCGAGCGCGCCTGGCTCATCGTCATCGTGCAGGTGGTCTGGCGCGCGGTGCCGCCCGGGCAGGTCGCGAACCAGGCCCAGTCGGCGTTGACGTTGGTCATGGTCAGGGTGACCACCGCGGTGGCCGCGAAGTCCTGCGTGCAGTCGGTGCGCCCGCCGTTGCCACAGCTGATGCCGGTGCCCGTGATGTAGCAGCGCGCCGGCGTCGGGGTCACGGTCAGGAGCTCGGCGCGGTAGGTCCCGGTCACGGTGCGGTTGGCGGTCATGGTCACCGTGCAGGTGGCGCCGCTCGGGGTCTGGCAGGTGGTCCAGGTGAAGCCGCCGGCGCTCAGCGTGCGTGTCAGCGTCACCGAGGTGCCATGCACGAAGCTCTGGGTGCAGTCGCCGGTGCTGCCCGCGGCGCACGAGATCCCGGTGCCCGTGATGGTCCCCACCCCGGTGCCGCTGCCGGTCCGCGGTGCGGTCACCGTCAGCGTGCGCACCGGCAGGGTGGCCACCAGGGTCACCGTCCTCGTCGCCGTCATGCTGACGGTGCAGGTGGCGCCGGTCGCGCTGGTGCAGCCGGTCCAGGTCATGGTGGTCAGGCCGGGGAAGGCGTCGGCATAGGTCAGGGTCACCGTGGTGCCGTGGTCATAGGGCTGGCTGCAGTCACCGGTGCAGCTGATGCCGGCCGGGCTCGACACCATGTCGGCGGCGCCCATGGCGTTGCCGCTGGCGCTGACGGTCAGGGTGTAGCGGTTCAGGGTGAAGGTCGCGGTCACGCCGACGGCCGCGGCCATGGAGACGCTGCAGGTGTTGCCGGTCGCGGTCGCGCAGCCGGTCCAGGCCACCGTGGAGCCGGTGCTCGGCGTCGCGGTCAGGGTCACCGCGGTGCCCTGCACATAGCTCTCGCTGCAGTCGGCGCCGCAGCTGATGCCCGCCGGCGCCGAGGCCACGCTGCCGGCGCCATTGCCGGCGCGGGTCACCATCAGGGGCACCAGCGCGCGACCGGTGCCGGTCGCCGCCAGGGTCACCGTGCCGCCCGGGGTCGCGGTCACCGACACCGTCATGTTGTGCACCGCGGCCGTGGTCGGGGCGTAGCGCAGCACGATGGTGCACGACGCGCCGGCGGCCAGCGCGGCGCTGCAGTTGTTGGTC